>Ga0154688_130_pt1 | contig 144797 bp, 146 predicted proteins | sample Rifle2008BG13ft_FD_116117 | JGI IMG/M metagenome (GOLD analysis project Ga0154688, IMG submission 116117) | Candidatus Woykebacteria bacterium RBG_13_40_15 | reverse complement strand
GGTTAAAGATTGAACGATTATTGGTAAAACTTGTTATATAATATCGGTGTTGGAATCTTATGGCGAAAATTACTTTGATAGAACCGCAAAAGAAAAATAAAGAGAGAACAAATATTTTTCTGGATGGCCAATTTTCTTTTGGACTGTCACTGGCACTTGTTTACGAGAAAAAATTAACAATTGGACAAGTTTTAACGGAACAACAAATTGCTGATCTTGTTCAAGCAGATCAAGTGGAAAAACTGACTAATAAAGCTTTGAGGTTTTTGTCATTCCGTCCAAGGAGTGAAAAAGAAATAAGAGATAGCCTCTTTTTGGCTGAAAAAAGAAAAAGAAAAGAAGAGAAATCTGAAATTGAAAGCGGCAACTATGAAAAATCTGTTGATAAAGTAGTCGATAAGCTAAAAAAACTAGATCAAATCGATGACTCGGAGTTTGCTCGTTGGTGGGTTGAGCAACGTGCCAGATTTAACCCACGAGGTAATCCAATTGTCAGAGGTGAATTATTTAAAAAGGGGATTAATAAAGAAATAATCGACGAAGTTTTAAATAAAGAAGGAGAAGAGGAACTTGCATTGAAATTTTTGGAAAAAAAGAAACAGCTTTTAAAGAGAATGGACGAGGGGGAAATTAAAACAAAAATGACACAGATCTTAGTTCGTAGAGGTTTCACTTGGGAAATTGCCAAAAAAGCCGTTGACACGTTATTAGAAGAAGGAGTAAAATAGTCTAGCAATAAATTTTAAAATATCCTGATATAACAGTAAAGTTATTGCCGTATAAATAAAGAAAATTATGTTTTTAGAAAGGACCTGCCTGCCGGCAGGCAGGACAAAAAATAAATATGGAACAAACAATACTGATCGCTCTTGTATCTGTAGCGGGTGGAGTAGTAGCTGCTCTCGCCTATCAAAACTATCTTAAACGCAAATCACCTATCGATAAAGGAACTTCAAAAGAAACTAAAAATTTAGATGTCAATGCTAGAGAAATTCTTCTTGAGGCGAAGGATGAGGCTTTTAGAATTAAAAAAGAAGCTGAAGAAGAGGTTAGAAAAATCCGTTCTGAATCACTCGCTTTGGAAAGTAAAATAGCTGCAAAAGAGGAAAACTTAGAGAGAAAACTAACGGAAATTGATAATAAAGAGCACTCCCTTGACGGAAAATCTGAGGAAATAGAAAAAACTCGCAACGAATTGGTGACAAAGCTAGAAAAGGTAGCAGGTATTACAAGAGAAGAAGCTAAAAAGTTAATTTTAGAGTCAACAGAAAGTCATTTGAAAGAGGAAGTAGCTAAAAAAATAAAAGAAGCAGAAGAGCAAATTAAGAAAGACGCTGACGAGAAAGCAAAGCAAATAATTGTTGATGCGATGACCCATGGTGCAACCGATTATGTGGCGGAATATACTACGACAACGATCAAACTACCTGATGAGGAGATGAAGGGTCGAATCATTGGAAAAGAGGGGAGAAATGTCAAATCTTTCGAATCCGCTACTGGAGTTGATGTTGATCTTGATGACCCGGGTATAATTCGTCTTTCGTCCTTTGATGGGGAAAGACGAGAAATTGCCAAAACAGTGCTGGAGCGTATGATGGCTGATGGTCGCATTCATCCGCAGAGAATCGAGGAAGTGACTGAAAGAGTACAAAAAGAATTTGAAAAAATACGTCGAGACGAAGGTGAGAAACTTGCTCGTGAGGCTGGCGTATACAATTTGCCTTTGGAGATTTTGGATACTCTTGGGAAATTTAAATGGAGATTTTCCTATGGGCAAAATCTCTGGTTGCATACACTTGAGGAGACAAAGATTGGAATCGCACTAGCAAGAGAGCTTGGAGCTGATGCAAATATTGTCCGGTTGGGTTGTCTACTCCATGATGTAGGTAAAGTTTTTACTCCAGAGCAAGAAGGAACACACGTGCAAGTAGGAGCAGATTTTCTCAAAAAATTCGATCTAGACCCAAAAGTTGTTGCCGCTGTTGAAGAACATCATATGGACAAACCATTTTCTTCAGTTGAATCAGCAGTTGTTTGGGTCGCTGATGCAATTTCTGGTAGTCGCCCAGGGGCCAGAAGAGAATCAATTGAGGAATATATTCGCAGGGTCAAAGAAATAGAAAACATTGCCTCTTCTTTTCAGGGTGTTGAGAAATCCTTTGCGATTTCAGCTGGTCGAGAAGTACGAGTGATAGTGATTCCTGAACAGATAGATGATGCGACCGCTACGAAGATGGCCCATGATATTGCGGAAAAAATTGAAAAAAGTGTTACCTATCCAGGCCAAGTGAAAGTAGTTGTTCTTCGTGAAACAAGAGCGGAGGCCATAGCAAAATAGCACGCTCGTAGCTTATGCTTTCTGATCGTTGTCAGAAGAGGAGCTACTGCGCGTGCTGCGACCACTTATGTGGACTAAAAAATGAAAATATTATTTGTTGGTGATATAGTAGCCAAGCCAGGAAGAGTGGCTGTAAAAGAAATATTGCCGGATCTTATAAAAAAAGAAAAAATTGATCTGGTTGTTGCTAATATCGAAAATTTAGCTCACGGCAAGGGGGCTACGGCAGAAACCGTTGAGGAAATGAGAGAAGCTGGAGTTGATATTATGACTAGTGGCAATCATATTTGGTTTCGCGGAGAATTTGCTGAAAGTTTAAGCAGAGATCCTACAATTCTTAGGCCTGCAAATTACCCGTCAGACACTCCGGGCTTTGGTTTTACATTTGCTGAAACTAAGAAAGGCAAAGTTTTAGTAATAAATTTGCTGGGTAGTCAATGGATGAATCAGCCAGTTGAAGAACCGTACAGAACAGTGGATGCAATTCTTCTTGATCAAGTTGAAAAAGAGAAACCCGCTGCTATCCTGGTTGATTATCATGCCGAAGCGACAAGCGAAAAGGCTGCTTTAGCTTGGTTTTTGGATGGTAGGGTGTCTGCAGTTATCGGAACTCATACACATATTCCAAGTTGCGATGCGACAGTTTTACCGAAAGGAACAGCTTTTGTCACTGACGTTGGTATGACCGGCGCAATCCATTCGGTGCTTGGTGTAAAACCAGATATAATTATCAAGAGACAAAAAGACCCTTACCCCGTCAAATTTGAATGGGTAGAGACAGGGCCAAAAGCATTTCGCTCATGTTTAATCGAAACAACAAAGGCGGGGTTAGCGAAATCAATTAAAAGGGTTGACTCAGAGCTTGGTTAACTATTGGAATTTTTTGCGATTTAGAGTAAATTTACTAGAAGGGGGTGAATTTGGCTTATGTTAAAAGCAGATGTTGTGGAGACAGTTGCAAAAGAGGCGCACTTAACTAAAAAAGCAGCAAGAGAAGCAGTTGACTCTACCCTGGAAAATATAATTGGGGCTCTCCGAAAAGGCGAAAAGGTAGTTCTCTCTGGATTTGGTACATTTGTAATCCGCGGAAGAAAAGCAAGAGCTGGTCGAAATCCAAAGACTGGACAGACGATTCAGCTGCCCTCAATGAACACGATTGGTTTTATTGCCTCAAAGGGAATTAAGAAAACGGTTCGGAAATAAACAGTAGGTTTGAATAAAACCGGTAAAAATCCACACGTTTATGAAGCGACTAAAGTATTTTATTATCACGTTTGGCTGCCAGCAAAATAAGGCAGATTCAGAGAGGTTAGCCCCATTTTTAGAAAAACAGGGATATTTCTTAGCTTCCTCAATTGATAAAGCAGATTGTCTAGTAATAAATACTTGCATGGTCCGTCAGCACGCTGAAGATAAAATCTACGGGCTCCAAAAAGTCGTCAAACTTCTTAAGGAAAAAAACCCTAATTTTAAATTAATTCTGACCGGCTGTATGGTTGGGGCTATGGTCAAAGATCTAACTAAGAAGTATTATCGAAAAATAAAAAACCGGTTGCCTTTAGTCGACCAATTCTTATCAATAGAGGAAGTAGGTTTTGATATTCCGGCTAGACGTGAAACTAAAGAACATGCTTGGGTTGTAATTTCTAACGGATGTAACAATTTCTGCTCGTATTGTGTAGTTCCATATACCAGAGGTCGGGAAATTTCAAGACCCTGGACAGATATAATGGCAGAAATTGATTGTTTAGTTAGGGCAAAAATAAAAAACGTAACACTTCTTGGACAGAACGTAAACTCCTACGGAGCAGATTTTATTAAAAATAATTTAGAAAAAAGAAAATATACTTTGCCAGATGGTAAACAAGTTATACCAGTGATGGTAAAAATGAGTATGGGACGGAAAAGGATACCTACTTTATTTCCCGTACTTTTGGAAGAAATTGCCAAAAAACATTTCGAAAAAATCTCATTTTTATCAGCGAACCCATGGGATTTTTCCGATGAATTGATAGACGTGATTGTAGCTAATCCTAATATAGATCGTTATATTCATTTACCAATTCAATCAGGCGACAACTCTGTTTTAAAAAAGATGAACCGTTTTTACACAGTTGAAGAATACAAAAAATTGGTTACTAAGATACGAAGTAAAATTCCAAATGCTAAAATTGGTACGGATATTATTGTTGGATTTCCTGGTGAGACAGAGAAACAATTCGAGAATACCGTACAACTTGCTCGAGAAATTGATTGGTCAGTTGCTTATATTTCGATGTATTCACCAAGGCCTTTTACAGCTTCCGCAAAAAATTTAAATGACGGGATATCAAGAAAAGAAAAAAGTAGACGTCTTGAAATCTTGGACGATATAATAAATAAACTTCCGAGGATTAAGAATCCTTGAGTTTTAACCTATCATATGAATCACAACAACTTTTTCAACGATTGGTCTTCGGAAGTATGTTTTCCCTTCACTTCACCCGTAGACTAAAAGGCCACTGGTTTCGTGAAGTCAAAATAAAAAGCGCCGGGTGGGTTGAAAGGGCCCCTTTATTTGATAATGCTTTTGAGCTAAAGTAGACGTATGAGGGAAGCTGCCTACAAAGAAATTGTCTCTGGTGCAAAAGATATTCTTTACGGAAACTTGAAGATTGGTTATGCAACTTGGGCGAAAGAAAATTATAAATATATCTCTCCTAGCCGCCACCATTACCCGCACCAATGGTTTTGGGATTCTTGTTTTCACGCAATAATTGCCTCTCACTTTGACCTTGATCTAGCCAAAAATGAAATTAGAAATCTTCTAAAAGGACAGAGGGCCGATGGTTTTATTCCTCACATAATTTTTTGGCGTAGGGAAATCGCTTGGCGGGAGATTTTACGGTCGTTAGAATCATATCCAACCCTTTTTCCTAGGACTTCCCAGCTAATACAACCGCCTGTAATTGCTCAAGGTGTTGAAGCAATATATCAAAAGGACCATGATAGCGCTTTTCTTCATGAAATGTTGCCAAAATTGGTCGCTTTTTACAATTGGCTTTATTTTAATAGAGACCCTGATAAAGACGGCCTAATCTCCATAATTGCCCCTTACGAATCAGGTCTTGATCAATCCCCGTCATACGACCCTGTTTTTGGTATGTATGATAGTTCCGTCGTGGTGCCAACTTTGGTGGGACGTCTAGTTACTTTCCGAAACATGGTTACAAATTATAACTTGGAAAGAATTCTTTCAGCCGATTATTTTAATGTTGAGGACGTTTTAGTAAATTCAATCTACCTTAAAAATCTCCAAGTTTTGACGAAACTTTTGCATGAGATAGATTGCGAAGAAACCGCTCGCCACTTTTACTATTTATACACCAAGGGTAAGGAATCGCTTATAAAAAAATGTTACGACAAAAAAGAAGCGTTTTTCTTTGATCTGTATGGTAAGGATGAAAAAGCAGCAAAAGTTAAAACCATAAAAGGTTTAATGCCCCTTATTTTAGATTTGCCAGAGGCTATTGCGAAAGATTTAGTTAAGAAGCACCTATCAAATAAAGATGAGTTTGACCTACCATATCCTATTCCTTCCGTGGCGGCGAATGAACCAGCGTTTATCCCAGATTACAAAACCGTGTTTAGAGAACCAGTGCTTTGGCGGGGACCAACTTGGATTAGCACAAACTGGTTTATAGTAAAGGGATTAAAAGAGCATGGGTTTAACGAGGAAGCGGAGAAAATTGTTGAGCGAAGTTTGGCTTTGGTTCAAAAAAGTGGTTTTAGAGAATACTTCAATCCATTTTCCGGCGAAGGTTACGGTGCCAAAAACTTTTCCTGGTCGACGCTCGTAGTTGATATGATAGCTTCCAAGTAGTAGATTAACGTTAATGAAAAAACTTTTGGTTATTGTTGGCCCTACGGGGACTGGTAAGACTAGCCTGGCGATAAAATTAGCAAAAAAATTCGATGGGGAATTAGTTTCTGCAGACTCTCGGCAAATTTATATTGGGATGGATGTTGGGACGGGAAAGATAAGTCAAAATTCAACCCGCCTGCCGGACGGGCAGGAAGTTAAAAGTCAAAATTTGGAAAAGAAAGAGGGAGTGTGGGTAGTCAATGATATACCGATTCATCTATACGATGTTATTAGCCCAGATATAACATTCTCTGTTGCGGAGTATCAACAATTAGCCTATGAGGTAATCAGCGAAATTCATAAAAGAGGTAAATTGCCAATTTTGGTTGGAGGGACTGGCCTTTACGTTCAGGCTGTCGTTGAGGGGTTAAAAATCCCAAAAGTTGCCCCGGATAAAAAATTACGCGATCGGTTAGAGGCTCAACCATTAAGTAAGTTATTCGCCGAATTGGAAAGGGTAGATCCGAAAACATCAGAGAAAATTGATAAACAAAACCCCCGTCGTGTTGTCAGGGCGCTGGAAGTTTTTTATCAGACGGGCTCCTCAATTTCGTCGCTAAAAGATAAATATAAAGTAAATTTTGACACTTTACAGATTGGGTTGACTGCAGACCGAGCTCTTCTTTACAAAAAAGTTGACGATCGTGTTGAATTTTGGTTCAAGCAGGGTTTTGTAAGGGAGGTAAAAAACCTTTTAAAACAAGGATTTAATGGAAACCTACCTTCAATGAGCTCTCTTGGATATCGCCAAGTAGCAATGTACATCCTGGGAAAAATTGCAGAGGAGGAAGCAAAACAGAGGATAAAATGGGAAACACATTCATATATTCGTCGTCAGTATACGTGGTTTCGAAAAAATCGCGGGATCTTTTGGTTCGATATTGTTGAGCCTAGTTTTCAGGAGCAAATTGAAAGAACAATCCAAAATTGGTTTCCACAGTAGGAAAACTTTCGATTCACGTTATTATTTTTAATAAAGCCAGCAAAGTTGCTGCTTACCTAGTTTATCTGCTAAAATGAAGGAGACAGATGAAACAATCTTTCACAATTGAAATATCACCAAAATCGGTTTTGATTGCTATTGTCACCATACTTCTTTTTGTCGTCGCCTGGAAAATTCGTAGCGTATTGATGGGATTGTTTGTTGCATACATTTTAATGAGCGGGTTTGCCCCATTAGTTGACTTTTTAATCAAAAAAGGTATAAACAGATCTGTAGCGGTTGCTATTACTTATATTTTGGCAATCGGTTTTGTTGCTCTATTACTCTTTTCTATCATCCCACCGCTGATCGGCCAGATTAAAGAATTTGTTTTGAAGACCCCGCTTTATTACGATAGCGCAATCAATATTTTTCAAAATTCAAATTTACCTGTAGTTACCAGTGAAAATATTGCTAATATTATCTCATCAAGAATAGATGGCGCGCTTAGCAATGTACTTTCTGTTGCTATGAATGTTTTTAGCGTGTTTATTTCATTTATTACTGTTGCAGTATTTACCTTCTACCTATTGCTTGAGCGACGAAGGCTAAAGGAAGAAATTTATATTATTTTCCCCAACGTTGAAAAAAAGAGGATCACAGACTTAATGGAAAAAATCGAAAAAAAATTGGGGTCTTGGCTAAGAGGGGAGTTAGCCTTGATGTTTATAGTTGGTTCGGCGACCTATATTGGGCTTTTTATACTTGGTGTACCATACGCGCTTCCCCTAGCTATAATTGCTGGCTTGTTTGAGATAGTACCAATTATTGGTCCTGTTCTTTCCAGCCTTCCTGCGATTATGGTCGCTTTTGTACACAGCCCGATTTTGGCGATAGCCGTTGTGGCTCTATATATTTTGGTTCAGCAGCTTGAAAATAATTTTATTGTTCCAAGAGTTATGGCAAATGCGGTTGGGCTCTCACCCATTATAATTATCATATCGCTTCTTATTGGTGGTAGCCTTTTTGGCCTACCCGGGGCGCTTTTAGCGGTGCCGGCCGCAGGTATTATTCAGGTAATTTTTGAGGACCATTTGGAGCACTTAAGAAAAGAAAGTTAAATACATACCTTTCCAAACCAGATCAAAAACCCAAAATATATCGCGATAGAAATAATTCCTATTACTTTTGGTCGGAATTTCCCAAAAACTGGGGATAAGGCTAAAATTGAAAGTAATGCAGCTGTACCTATCGTGAGGTACAAAATATAAGGTCTAACTGTAAACCCACCCAAGATACCAATAAGGCCTAAGGCTAAAGTTAGGTCTAGAATAGAGGCACCAAACAAGTTCCCAACAGATAATTCGGTGCGACGTCGGAGGATCGCGTTTACAGCAAAGAATAATTCGGGTAAAGATGTGCCAAAGGCAATGGCTACAAATCCTATCACAATTTCTGGGATTCCAAAAATAGCTGCAATTGTAGCGGCAGAACCAACTAAGAAATGAGCACCTCCTAAGAGCAAAATAGCTCCGGCTATGAAGTAAAAAACCTGCAAATTATTTTTTCTCGAAAAAAAGCTTTTGAGTCGCCAGAAACGAGATTCTACACCTTCAATGATCCCTTGCTCATTTTTGGAAATAAAAAATTCAAGTAATAAATAGAAAATTCCAACCAGGAATAATGCAAACCCTGAGATTGGGGTTATAGTTCCTGTTATAGAAAGAAAAAATACGGTAGCTAAAACCAGCAAAAAAATTTGGATGGTTCTTGTGTAATGAGGTTCGTCAACCCTCGCTTTTGAGAAAAATAGTAATAATCCTAGAATAAGACCTATATTGACTAAGGGTGATCCTAGCGCTGTACCAAGCCCAATTGCTGGCTCCCTTCCAATTCCGGAAAAAAATGCTATTACGATTTCAGGGCCGGTAGTAGCAATACTTACAAAAGTAGCACCAATTAAGATTTTTGGTAAAGAAAGTTTTTTTGCAAAATAGGTAGCAGCATTACCTAGCCAGTCGGCACCAACAATTACTGCTGACAGAGAAACAAGAAAGACAAAAACTTCAGCCATTAATATCTATATTACACGATTCTAAGGAAAGTTGAAATTTTTACCTAAATTTGGTATAATCCGCAAGATTACATCTTGCGTATTGTTTCTTAGCAAGATATAATTAGCAAGCTCAAAGGTAGCCGGATGATCGCCCCAAGCTTGTCGAGGGGAGGAAAGTCCAGGCAGCAGATCGGTAGGGGACTCCGCGCAAGCGGAGACTGGTAACAGCTAGTGACCTAAGGTGTCTTAACCGAAGAGGCTTTAGGGACGGATCCTGAATCGACAGGATTCGAGAGGAACAGAGACGAATCTTAGATCTCGGTGCTTGGTCTAAGGGTGAAACGGCCAATCCTACCCGCTGCAATCGCCGAATGCCTCATTGAGTTTCCGATCTGAGAGGCGAAGACGCGAGCACCCCGGTTAAATCGGGGAAGTTTGACTTTTGCGTCATACTTAGATAGATGATCATCTACCCCGATTGAATCGGGGGAAACAGAACCTGGCTTACAAGTTACCTTTGAGCCTCAAAGAGCCTCGCTAAAAGCGGGGTTTTTTGGTTCTTCTATCACAGATTTCTTGTCGATAATTAACTTGAGAAATTGAATATTTAAGAAGGTCAAAAATTTACTGAGAGAATAAGTTACTCTGAACCCAATTCATTGAAAGGGCAAAAAGAGCGATGATTACAAAAACAATTATTGTAATCAAAAAAATTTGAAATGGCTTGGAAAATTTACTTTCCTTTTTTTGCTTTTCTTCCATCGTACCCTTGCAAATTAATTATAAAAAGAATTGTTTAAAAAAACAAACAACCCATCCTCAAAATTGTCCTGGTTGATCAATTATGTTATATTCAATCTGTATGATAAAACGACTCCAATCCCCAACCTGGCGCGTATTAGCGGTAGCTGGTTTCCTGCAAGCTCTTGGTGTGATAGCTTATTGTGCACTGATAGCTTTAGTCTTCACTATTTTGGATAAGTTTCAAGTCGGAGGACCAGGGGTTATTTTATTTACTTTCTTTCTTTTGCTTTTCGTTTTTTCAGCGGCAATTACCGGCTTTCTGGTTTTTGGTTATGCAGCCTACCTAGCGCTAAATCAAAAAGTTAAAGAAGCTCTGATGGATCTGGCTTACACACTTCTTTGGACCATTTTTTTAATTTTGGTTGGGGTGTTAAAGATAACTATTTTAATATATCTTTGGCCAAGCCTCTTCAACTGAACCTTAAATAAGTAATTGATTTTCCTTTACGTATAAGTTAATCTAGTCGCATGCTTTCGGAAGCAACTTCGAATGCAACTATTGGATTGGAGTATTTAGAAAAATGAACATATTAGTTTTTTCTCCGCATCCTGACGATGATCTAATCGGTTGTGGTGGAAGTATCGCCCAACACGTAAAAGAAGGCAACAAAGTCTCTGTGGTCTATATGACTTCTGGCGAGTCTGGTAGCTTGAAATACTCAAAGGACGCTCTTGCAAAAATTAGGGAGAAAGAAGCGAGAAATGCTCTTGGGGTTTTTGGAATCAGAGATTTAGCATTCCTTAGAAATCCAGACGGTTATCTTGAATACAAAAGAGAAAATTTAATTAAGCTAATTAGTAGTAGAGTCGGTTTTTAGAGCGGCTGGCCCTTGGTTTCAAGAATGCGAAGGGAAGCCCTGGCAGGTAGGTACAATTTTGTGTTATGAAGTTTGGACGCCTCTGCAAGAAGTTTCTTACGTTGAAGATATAAGCAAATTTTTAGATTTAAAAATTAAAGCTTTAGAGCAACACAAATCTCAATTACAAGATATTAATTACGATGAGGCTATCAAAGGGTTGAATAGGTATAGAGGAATAATGACAGGAAAAGGCAGATTCTGCGAATGCTTTCAGGTTTTAAAAACAAACAAGATTTAGTAATTGAGTTTTAAGATTTGTTAAAAAGCTCACCTTAAAATCGCCTACGGGGGCGGTTTTTGGTAGAATAAGGGACGTTATGGGAATAATAACTGAGTACAATCCAGATCTTGCTTTGCGTAACATTTCAGAATTTAAAAACGGGAAAAGGAAAAAGGAAGAATGTATTCCAGAAGATTTAAAGGCAGGTAAGATTTTTTCATTTTTAAAAAGTGGTCAGAGGCATTATTGGCTTTTTGGAGATATTCCTTTGCTTGAAACAAAAGGTAACCAACGGCTCTCACGACCTAAAGCCAGCATTATAATTTTAGAAGCAACCCACTTTTTGGAAAATGATAAGGTTTATACAAAAGGAAAGTATAAAGTTACGGAAGTTTTTAAAGACAACAAAATTCATTTTGAGGGTTTAAATAAGCTTAAAGACGAAGATGTAAAGTAAAGACCCTTGAATTTTTATTACAAATCTGGATATAATTCCTCGTATGCTTGCCAAAGTGATGTCTGGTGCTACCATTGGACTCGATTCAATTCCTATCACAGTTGAAGTCGATATCGCCGCTCAAGGTCTCCCATCGTTCACAATTGTTGGTCTCCCGGACAAAGCCGTGGAAGAGAGCAAGGAGCGAGTAAGAGCTGCACTGAAAAATGCTGGCGCAGATTTTCCCACAAAAAGAATTACGGTAAACCTCGCCCCGGCCGATATTCCAAAAGAAGGACCTAGCTTTGATTTACCTATGGCTCTTGGAATTTTAATTGCTTCTGGCCAATTATCAGTTGCCCCAGCCGATTCACTTTTTATAGGTGAGCTTTCTCTTGACGGAACTTTGCGTTCGACCAATGCAGTGTTGTCTATTGCGATGCTAGTAAAAGAGAAGAAATTAAAAAACTTTTTCGTTCCAGCAATAAACGCAAAAGAAGCAGCAATTGTTGATGGGATTAAAGTTATACCAGTCGAAAGTGTCACAAGCCTTTTCCATCATTTGTCGGGAAACAAAGTAATAAAAGCGGTTCCAAAATCGGAGATTAATTTAAATCAAAGCGAAAATAATGGAGTAGACATGAAAGAGGTAAAAGGACAGGAGACAGCGAAAAGAGCACTAGAGATCGCAGCGGCGGGAGGGCACAATGTGCTACTCAAAGGACCACCAGGTGCGGGGAAGACCCTTCTGGCTCGGGCTTTTTCGGGAATATTACCAAGACTAACATTTAACGAGGCTTTGGAAGTAACAAAAATTTACTCCATTTTGGGGCAGATAAATTCAGAAGAGCCAATAGTTAAAACTAGACCTTTTAGAAGCCCCCACCACTCTGCAAGTGCGATTGGTTTGATCGGTGGAGGAACTCACCCAAAACCAGGGGAAATTTCACTATCGCACAGAGGGGTCCTATTTTTAGATGAGTTTCCTGAATTTCCGAGAATGGTTCTAGAAAGCTTGCGAGGGCCCCTGGAAGACGGTGTGGTTACAGTGTCGCGTGCCGTTGGCAGCATATCATTCCCAGCCAAATTTACTCTAATTGCTGCCGCCAATCCTTGCCCTTGCGGGTTTTTAGGAGAGCCAACAAAAGAATGTGTTTGTGTGCCAGGGGAAATCACTCGTTATAACAAAAGGCTCTCTGGCCCAATTTTAGATCGGATTGATTTACATATTGATGTTCCAGCGGTGAAAATCGAAAAATTGACTTCAGAACAAGAAGCAGAACCATCAGAACGAATTAGAAGCAGAGTCCAGAAAGCAAGAGAAAAACAAACAGAAAGACTAAAAGGAACAAAGCTAGCGAACAACAGTGAAATGAGTGCAAAAGAAATAAAAGAGTTTTGCAAACTTGATCAAGACTGTTTAAATCTTCTTCGAGCTGCGGTCAGTAAAATGCAACTCTCCGCTAGGGCATATCATCGAGTTTTGAAAGTAGCTAGAACTATAGCTGACCTGGAAAGTTCAGAAGAAATAAAACCACAGCACATTGCCGAAAGCCTACAGTACCGAGCAAAGAGTGAAAATTAGTCAATAAACCGAGAAGCCCCGCTTCCGCTGCTTGCGCAACTTCCGCGAGGCTTTCGATCTCCACTCCAGTCAATCCAGTTTCCACTTCGGGTACGAGCGTTTGACTTCATCCCGTAGTGGGTTCCACCCAGTGCCATCGAGAAGTAGGGTTCCGGCGAAGATTGCTAGGCAGAGCACTACGACGAGCGCAACCACGCTTGGGATTTCCCGATAACCGAGTAGTACCGCGAGCCCCGTGATGAGTACGTACACTATTGGCGCGAACCAGAACAGGGCGTTGTAAACCCGATTGGCGTTCAGCTTCGTGAAAGGGCGGATTCCGTTCTTCTGGTCCTCCCACCGGATGAACAGAGCAGCCGACGCGAGAGCCAACACGAAGAAGACTGGGAACAACCACCCGCTTATTGGGGTTGCTGTGCTTACCTCTTTGAAGTAGAAGGCTAGCGAGCCTACTACCACAGCCAGAAAAGGGTACCCCAGGTAGTTAGAGTGCCACTTGAAAATGGACAGCCCATAAGATGGTAAGTCCGGTGTCGTGAACCTGCGTCTGAGGACTTCGACGAACCAAAGACCGACTACGCCAACGCTACCAGGCCAGCCTGCCATGGCTCTAGTTTCCAGAGCCACCAACCTAGAAACGGGTCGTTGTGTACTGGCGACATTTCTCTTGTTTCCTCCTCGTTAGTCTAACGTTTTCCGCTAGTTTGGCGGTTATGTTGGATGTAGTATACCATTATGCTATAGGTTTTTCAAGTTGGAAGCTGGTTTGAAATTTGTTTCCATTTCCTTGATATAATAAATTGATGGTGTCAAAGCAAATTAATATTGAAGAATCAAAAATTTTTTACTATGTTTATAACCTCCATTTAAAACCAACCCTATTGGCAGTTCCTGGTTTTAGAGGCAATCACAAAGCCTTAACTGCTTTTGCTAGATGCTTTGAAAACCACCGAGTAATTCTTTTGGATCTGCCTGGTTACGGATTTTCCGAATCTTTAAACAAAACTCACAGTTTAAAGAACTATGCTTTATTTCTTAATTCCTTTGTCACTAGTTTAGGTTTAAAAGACTTTTACTTGTGGGGACACTCTTTAGGTGGATCTATAGGTATCCAATATGCTGCTATGTTTCCAAACCTAATTAACAAATTAATTTTGGTTTCTCCAGCAATTTCAGGAAAAGGATTCTTAGAAAATTTGGAAGCCGATTATTACAAACTCACAAACTTTTTACCAAGGAAATACAGGAAAATCTGGGTAGCAAATGAATTGATTAGCAAACTTGGTGGCGAACTACTTATTAGGGGTGTTAGCAATAAGAGAAAGCAAGAACTTATAAATTCAGGAATAAAAGATCTTAAAGAGGCTAAATCGAGAGTCATAGTGGAATCGGCTCTTAGCTACTTAAAAACTGACCTTATTGAGCTTTCCAAGAAGATTGCAGCAGAAACATTATTGATCGCAGGAGAATTAGATATAATCGTGCCGTTAGAAAGAATCAAAATACTAAGAAGTTCTATAAGGAGATCTGAACTTATTATTATCCCAGAACACAGTCACTTAACTCCTCTTGAAGAACCAGTTCACATAGCTACCTTAACCGAAGATTTTATCCACTAGAGTGGCAAGTTAAATTTATAAAAATAAAAAACCCTACGGCTGCGTTCAACGCAACTTCCGCAGGGCTTTCAGTTCTCCTCCGTCGCCTCCTTCCAAGAATGTTACCTTGTGGAGGATTGGATCCATAAGGTGATTAGGAAGGCAACAAGAGCTATTGTGAACACCGTTAAGAGCAGGTTCGCCGCGTTCTCAGCACGCGTGTTCTTCATACCATACGTTCCTGCGTTTGCTGATACCATCCCCCCGACAGCCGCAAAGAGTAGGCTATAAAACGCCGCAAGCCCCGCGATGACCTCTAACCCTTTTACTAATGCTTCCATTCGTCTCCTCCTCAAATGTAGACATTAAATTTTTCCGCAACTACATTATATCACAAATACTATGGGATTTCAAGTTTAGGAGATACAGTTTAGCTTTCAACAAACGAAAAACCCCCGATGAAATTCGAGGGGTTTTTCGTTGTGGTAAAAACTAATTCAAAAACTAAATTAGCCACCAATCTTGAACATCTTTGTCCCACAGTCTGGACATGTTCCGCGCAAAGCTTTCTTACCATTCTTCATGGTAACGCTTTCTGGGTTTGCAACCTCTTTCTTGGCGCGGCATTTTACGCAATACATTGAAGCCATATATAGTAGGTTGAATCTTTTTTCGAAATTCAACCTGTTGGTTGGTTCACCCCCTTTCGAAAAAGAAATAAAGGTTCGAGATTTTCATCTAAATTTCGATCCCGAACGTGCGTAGGATCAGCTTAGCAAAGCTTGTGCGTAATGTCAAGTTCAACCCTACTTCGACTGCTACTGCGAGGCTAGCGAGGACAACTATCTTCCTCAAATCGCCTTTTACATACGAATAACTATATCTTTGGGACTCGTCTTTTGGAGACTGTTTTTTTTCGATAATTTGCTGAATGTTAATTACGGGTTTGGTTGTGGTTATAGGAACTTCTCTTGGTTTTTCCTGTCCAACCTCTGCTGTTGGTTGCGGTATTGTTTGGTTAATAGGGCTTGGTTGCTGACCGCTAACAGACGATTGCATTTTTAGTCGCCGTAGCTGGGCTGCCAGTTTTTCCGCACGAGTCTTTTTTGGCATGTTACTAATTAATAATTCAGAATTAAGAAATAAGCAGGGCTTACGTTCTAACTGAATTCATTGAATATGCTAGCACAAAGCTAACTGGTACGCAACTCGAAACTACCACTTGACGGTTTGTTAAAAAATTTGTATCTTTTTGGGTACTAGTATTGTTCAATTTGAACCAAATCGATGCTAAAACACTTTAAACTTTTATCAAAAAAGCAAAAAATATTAGTTTTAATTTTGCTGCTCGTCTATATTTTTGTTTGGGGTGCACTAGGATTTGTTCTCGGTAAAAAAAGCGTTTCGATAGCTTCAATTGGAAATTATGAAAACAGAAACGCGCCTGTCATAGCCAATATCCCAAATCCAATAAATGGCTTGCTTTACACAAAAGACGAAGCAAAAGCTTGGAGTAATAACTTGCCTTTAGCAGTTGTTATTGAGAATCACACTGAAGCTCGTCCACAAACAGGTTTAAGCCGTGCCGACCTTGTTTACGAGACTTTGGCTGAAGGGGGAATTACCAGACTACTAGCTATTTATTTAGCGAACGATTCCAATTTAGGACCAGTCAGAAGCAATCGACCGTATTTTCTTGATTGGGTAAGTGAATATAGCGCTGGATACGCCCATATTGGTGGAAGCCCTTTGGCTCAGCAACTTGTGAAAGATTACGGTATTAAGGATCTAGATCAATTCTTTATCGGTAGCCCTACGTATGAAAGAATAAGCAGTCGTGCTGCACCTCATAATGTCTATACAAATACAAAAAAACTGCGTGAGGTTGCAACGGATCGTGGTTTTAGGGGACCCGTGAAAATTGATTCTTGGATTTTTTCTGACTTTGAAGCAACGCCCAAAGAGCGACCAAAAACATTTACCTTAAGCTTAGGATTTCTCGGTGCATATGGCTATGATGTAAGCTGGGTCTACCAGCCCGCAACAAACACCTATTTACGAAGTAATGGTGGTGAAAAACATCTTGACGCTGGGAACAGTGAGCGGCTTTCAGCAAAAAATATCATTGTCCAATACGTTCAGATTAGTCCCGAACCCTCAGGGCACAGTAGGATTTTGATACAAAATGAGGGCAGTGGGGATGTCATAGTTTTCAAGGATGGGAAAGCAATTGCTGGAAAGTGGAAAAAGGCCAATAGAGCTTCTCGTACCCGTTTTTACGATAATAAAGGAAAAGAAATAAGTTTGAATAGAGGCCAGATTTGGGTGGGGGCGGTACCTACCGGCTCCCCCGTCTCATATAAGTAGAATTATTTATAACTGCCCAAGCTTTAAGGAGGTAAATTTGAGTGACTTAAATTTTGCTGCCAGCCAACTGCGCCCTTTGCTTATCTCTAAAACTAGAGCAAAGCTGCTCTCTTTATTTTTGAATAATCCCGGTAAGATTTATTACGTTAGGGAATTGGTGCGATCTGTCGGCGAACAAATAAATGCTGTGAGAGCGGAACTATCGCGATTGGAAAAGGCTGGGATGTTGACGAGTGAAAACAGAGCCAATAGAAAGTTTTACGGTTTTAGAAAAGATTACGTCTTTCAATCAGAATTAACCAGGTTAATTTCTAAAGTCTCTGGCCTTGGCGGCGATATAATTCGAGAGAGAAATAAACTTGGGAAAATTAAATTTGCGACTCTTTCAACAGGTTTTTTGAGGCGCTTGCCAGTAAACTCCGCCGATGTAGACCTTTTAGTCGTTGGAAATGTAGTTGTACCGCAATTAGCTGCCTTAGTAAAAAAAGCGGAAGATTCTATTGGGCGTGAAATAAATTATACTGTAATGAGTGAGGACGAATTTACTTTCAGAAAAAGAAGGAAAGACCCCTTTGTGGGAAGAGTCCTGGAAAGAGTTGGAGTAGTATTAGTTGGTGATGAGGAAGAATTGATTCGGTGAATTAGCTTGCTTCCAATACCACAAATCGATATAATCTTAGACGATGAAGTCCCCTCGGGTCCTGTTATTAACTATAGTTGGGCTAACTTGCTTGGCTGTCTTAGTAGATTGGCCTAATGTGCCAATTAGATTCTCAGCAGGCCCCATAAAAGTAAATACAGTTTTGGCTGGTCCAAAAATAGACTGGAATGTGTTTGGATTTGAGTTTAAACGAGATCTCGATGTAAAACTCGGTTTGGATTTGAAAGGGGGAACAAGTCTTACCCTGAAGGCTGATGTTAGTGATATTGCCCAGAGTGATCGCGATAAAGCTCTAGAAGCAGCAAAAGAAGTAATTGACCGCCGAATAAATTTGTTTGGTGTTACAGAACCGATTATACAAACTTCAAAGGTTGGTGGAGATTACCGAATAATTGTAGAGCTGCCAGGTGTAACAAACCTTGAAAATGCTAGGCAGCTTGTTGGACAGACTGCAAAACTAGAATTTCGCGAATTTATCAACCCAGCGGACGCCACTTCTACAATTCCGACAATTAAAAATACGAAGCCAACAGGTATAAGTGGCAAAGACCTAAAAACCGCAGCCGTTGATTATCAACAGGGGGATACGGAAAATAAAGGAGGGCCTGTTGTTCGTTTTGAGTTAAAATCAGAATCAGCAAATAAATTTAGCGCTGTTACCCGCAGCCTAATCGGCAAGCCTCTTATAGTATTTTTAGATGACATTCCGGTATCCGCTCCAATTGTAAAAACCGAAATTGGTAAAGAAGGAGTTATAACTGGTTTGACTTCAGAAGAAGCAAAACGCCTATCTATTCAACTCTCAGCTGGAGCCTTGCCGGTAAAAAAGATCGATATAATTTCCGAGCGGACACTAGGACCAACATTAGGAAAAACCTCTATAGATCGCAGTTTAGTAGCTGGGATAATTGGTTTTACTGTAATTGCTCTTTTCATGGCGATTTATTACGGCTTGGTTGGTATATTGGCCGATATTGCTTTAGTACTTTATGCTTTATTTGTTTTAGCGTTATTTAAAATAATCCCAGTTACTCTGACATTAGCAGGAATTGCTGGTTTCATTCTTTCCATTGGTATGGCTGTTGATGCGAATATTTTAATCTTTGAGCGAATGAAAGAAGAGCTTCGGGCCGGTCGCAACCGTATTCAGGCAATTGAAATAGGATTTACAAGGGCTTGGAGTTCTATACGCGATTCAAATGTTTCTTCACTTATAACCAGCGGAATTTTATTTTGGTTTGGTACTGGTTCGGTGCGTGGTTTTGCAATAGCACTCGCAATTGGTATTTTGGTTTCTATGCTCACAGCAATAACAGTTACTAGAAATCTTTTAAGAGTAGTTTATCGAGGTTAAAAATGGACTTGCGTTTTTGGCAAAAAAAGGAGAGCAAACAATTTAAAGTATTAGCTGCTGGATTTCAGAAGAGAAGGAGCGCCCTTCTCGCGGAATTTAAGGAAAAGCATGAAGACGTAGTCAGTTGGGCCGCTCGTCGAAAGATAAATGTTAATGATGTTGTTTCTAAAGGGGCGAGGACTTTGGCAGCCAGTTTTGCTGCTGGTGCGGTATTGGTTTCCTCAGGAGCTGCTCAAATTTCACACGCCCCTGCAGTGAAAGAATTACATAGAGAACTTTTGGAAGGAAACCTTCCAGCATTTTTAAGTGCAAAAAAAGATACTAGTGATAGGGTAAAGAAAATTCTAAACACTACTAGAATGTCTGATGAAAATGTTCTTACGGAAAAGTTAAGTAAGGAGCTTAATATCAAAATAGTATCAGAGTTGCAGGGAATTCGGCTTAACAAAACTAGCGGGATAATAGGTTACGAATCGCATCTGACGAGGTATCCAGGAGATAATATCCTCACCCATTTTGAAACTAGTGGTGATTATAAAAGATATTCACACGCTTCAATGGCTGGTGGTCCTGGGGCTTGGGGGTACATTGTGCCGAGTAGGCAGGCGTTAACAGAAAAAGACATTGAAAGGGAAAGGTATTACTTGGTGGCCCAGACTTGGTTGTCGCCAAACTGGGGCTCGGCAGCTACAAAGGAGTGGTTTCGACATCGAAAAATGATTGTTATAAATCCCCAAAATGGCAAGGCGGTAGTTGGAGTCTTGGAGGACGCAGGACCCGAAACTGGGACAGGGAGAGCTTTTGGTGGCTCTCCTGAGGTAATGGAAGAGCTTGGGCTTCGTGGCGGGGGAATAAATGTATTAATGTATTTTGTCGATGATCCGGCTGATCAAGTGCCGCTTGGGAGGTATGGTCTATGAGTATAATTGCAACTGCCTTCTTAAAGAAAGAAAATATTATTTTTGAGCTACAAACTCTTAATATTTCAAATGAAGAAAGAGAAAAGTTATTAAAGATGGCAGATGAAATTGCTGAGGTTCGCCTGATCGATCTAATTTTAGAAAGACTGGAAAAGAAAGATAAGGAACTTTTCTTAGAGCAACTAGAAAGCGGCGCATCAGAAGTTTTTATAGAGTTTTTGAGAGAAAAAATCGAGAATATCGAAGTAGTTTTAGCTCGCGCCGCGAAAGTTTTAGAAAATGAAATAATAGAAGATATTCGTAGTTTAAAGGAAGGTAAAAATGATTGACATAGCAGGCAAAAAATTTTGGTATTTTGGCTTTTCTCTTTTAGTTATTATTCCTGGTTTGGTAGCTTTGGTTCTGTGGGGATTGAATCTAGGGGTTGATTTTACCGGCGGGACCCTCCTTGAGTTAAAATTTTCTCAATCTGTATCTAAAGAAAATCTTGAAAAAACTATTAAAACGACTGGTGTTGAAGTAGCCTCAATTGCATCAACTGAAAGCAAGACATATTTGGTTAGAACAAAGCCATTGGATGAAAATAGCCGAAAATCGATTATAGCTTCCTCTCAAAACAAATTTGGCAATGTTGAGCAGGTAAGTATTGAAACTATTGGTCCAACAATTGGATCGGAATTAATGAAGAAAGCGCTGCTCGCAATTGGTGTCGCTTCTTTAGCTATCGTGCTTTATATTGCTTTAGCTTTCCGTAAAGTGCCAGCTCCGGCATCTTCCTGGCGGTTTGGGATTTGCGCTGTTGTTGCACTCCTTCATGATGTGTTAGTAGTTGTTGGAATTTTTTCAATCTTTGGGCATTTCTTTGGGGTTGAAATCGATGCATTATTTATTACAGCGCTACTTACAATTATTGGATTTTCTGTCCACGATACGATCGTTGTTTTTGATAGAATCAGAGAGAATTTATCAAAAGGAGTTGGAAATAGTTTTGCAGATACAGTAAATCACTCCATAATCCAAACGATTGATCGTTCCATAAATACTTCCCTGACAGTTGTTTTGGTTCTTTTGGCAGTACTACTTTTTGGTGGAGCAAACATCCGTTGGTTTACTGCAGCCCTCTTGATTGGGGTAGTTTCAGGTACGTATTCTTCCGTCTTTAATGCCGCGCCCCTGCTTGTTTTGTGGCAGGAATGGGGAGAGAGACGCAAAAAATGAGCTACGAAGTTGGAAGTCGTTATCCAAAGAGCGGTGAAAAAGTATTAATAGTCCAGAAAAAAGATTATGAATCTGGTAAATTGACTGAAGGGGTTGTCAAGGATGTTCTGACGAGTAAGAAATTTCACCCAAGAGGCCATAAAGTGCGATTAACAAATGGAATCATTGGTAGGGTTCAACGCTTCGCTGATGATCCTAGGGAGGAAGAGCAAGTTAAACCAGAGATAAACCAATCTTTTGAAAATGAAAAATTTCTCCCTTCAGAAGATGATTTAGTTTAAAACCCCTTCCTTGACACCTTCTTGATACAGCTTTAGAATCTATAATTGTTCAAGAGTACCACGGGTTTCTACCCGTGGGGGAATTGAACAATTACGTACTCGCCGAAGGCGAAGCCTGAGGATACCATGGGTGTAAACCAATGGTAGTTCATAAACATATGAGTAAAGATGGCCGTATTTGGCTTTCCCATACAGGTGTTGAAGTGCTTGAGCGCTGCCCGAGATGCTTTTGGCTGCAATACCGTAGAGGAATTTATCAGCCAGAAGGAATTGTATCCCGCTTGCCAAATCGCTTCGACACAGTTTTAAAAAATTATTTTAATATTTTCCGACCACTTGGGGAGCTGCCGCCACTTGTCGTGGGAAAGTTGGGTGGGAAGTTGCAAAACCCGTTTCAGGAAAAATATTTTGTGCGGATCGATGAAAAATATGGGTTTTTTGGAAAGCTCGATGAATGCCTGGTGGATGAGAAAGGAGAGCACATCCCAGTTGACTTCAAAACTGCGAGTTCCGATCCGCGCGAGAAAGAAGTTTTGGGAGCATACCAATCCCAAATTGATGATTATGTTTATATCTTGGCTGAAAATGGAAAAAAAGTTACTGGCTACGGTTATTTAATCTACTTTTTCCCGGACCACTCAGAAGAACTGCACAAAGGGTTTCCAATGATTATCCATATCCAAAAACTTAATGGGGACCCAAAAAAAACAAATGAAAGAATAAAAAAAGCAAAATCAGTTTTAGAAAAAGAAATTCCAAATCCCGCAGAAGATTGCCCATTTTGCACCTGGTACGACAAAGTAAAAGAAGAATTGTCAGTCAAAAAGAATGCTTGATTGCATTCCAAAGCTGTTTTATAAGAGCGAGCAAGATTACGTCTTGCGTATGTTTTCTTTGAAAAGATATAATAAATCTAATGCCTGAAAAATCTTCCGTCCCGCTAATTAGCTGGAAAAAAGTAATTCTTACGGTTATTCCCATTTTACTTATTACAACTCTAATCGCTGTTGGAATTTGGTTTTACGTTCAATTCCAAACAAAGACAGAAGATAATACTGCCGCTACTACAAATAAACTAGTAGCTACACCAAGTCCTAAAAAAACATCTACATCCTCTGCGAAAAAGACAGATGAGCTAGAATCAACAAAGAATTGGACGCTTTACACTGATGCAATAGGTAAATTTTCTCTTAAATACCCAGTTGGATGGGTGAAAACTAATGAGTATGATAATTCCAACTCCCAAAAATCAAAAACAGGAGAGATTTGGCTTAGATTAGTCGAATTTCAAAAATCTTCTGGTAAGGAGTTGCTTGGGATGTTTATGGTTAATGTTGCCAACAACCCGGAAAATCTAAGCTTGACGAATTTTTACAATTCACATCAAACGTTTTTCTCCGGGTACTTACTCCAAGAAACTTCTGAGCTGACAATAGATAGCAAAGCCACTTTGAAAATAACCTACGATGGTGTTCAAAGCTACGATCAAGTGGGTTATGTTGTTGCTAGCAACCAAAAAGTTTATCTGTTTAACTACCTTGTTATTACTGACACAAAAAATACTGTTTCTTCAGCCGAATACGAACAAATTTTTTCCACAGTAACCCTCAAATAAATCTCTAGAGGAAGCCCAAAAATTTATAATTTGCAAAAGGCGCTAGCCCCAATCCCGCTTGATTTGTTTACTTTGATTTTTCAATCAATGTTTGGCCTTTTATAGTAAAATAGCGTTCAAGACCATCGTTTAGGAGGAGAAAGATGACTAGTAGTTCGGGAAAGGAAGCAGTGCGTCTAGATCCTGAAAGCCAGATGTGGCTAACCATCACTGCCCTTGGGGAGAAGGGGTCCTTAATTGTGCCCGTTTTTTTGATGGGCCGAAAAGTGACCCAATTTCCCAAGGAAGTTTACGAAGGGATTAGGGGGTTCCATCGAGTTATCAGTAGACGAACAAGATATTTCTCAGTTAATGACGGTGACTCCCGCTTAGCCGCACCTCTTCGCAACCGAGACTTGTGGGAAGCTCTTCGGGGCATGAACAGTGCTCACGGTGTAGTCTTTGCTCTTGCCAAGGGTTCCGAGCGCGACGGCCAGGCAAGTTTCGAAGCAGTGGCCTTGTACCTCAGAGACATCAGCTAAGACTTCGCATAAGAAAAGGGGGAAAGGAGTGTCACAAGGGCCTGGGTGTAAAAGCTGCAGGCCCTTCCCGATGTGTAGAGCTTGCTTGTTGTTATTTAAGAATGTAGAGTGATTCATTTCTATTGACAAAGACTCAAAACAAGTCGCAAAATAAACTGGGTAATATACCGATTTCTAAATCTATGAAGATAACTAGTACAGCTTTTGAACAAAATCAAGCTATTCCTTCCAAATATACCTGTGACGGACAGGATATCATCCCCTCGCTTTTATTTTCAGAAATTCCTAGCGGCTCGCAAAGTTTGGTATTGACAGTTGTCGATCCAGATTCACCAAGCGGCCATTTTACTCACTGGGTAGTTTGGAATATACCGGCCGACACAAAAGAAATTTCAGAAGGCATGCTGCCAGCCGGTTTAGTAGAGGGCAAAAATGATTTCGGAAAGACCGGTTACGGTGGTCCTTGCCCAAGCCAAGGAACTCATCACTACGTCTTCAACCTTTATGCTCTTGATACAAAGTTGGATTTATCAACCGGTATGAGCCGGGAAGAACTTGAAGACACAATGTCTAATCATATTATCTCCCACACCGAACTCGTTGGTTTTTATAAGAGGCAATAAATCTCCCTGTAGTAACTTTATCCCATAATGTAGACGAATACCTTTCAAATATGTTAAAATCAAACCGCCAAACGAGATATAAAAAAGCCTTGTCGTGGGAGTAGCTTGGTAAAGCGATGAAGGAGGCTTTCACCATGGTTGCAGTTGAAGGAAGAAAACAGCTGAGAGTAGTTCGCGGCGAAATGTGCCGTCTGACCATAGGTGCGGTGGGGCAAACCTCTTTCGAATCGCGTTCGGTTTGGGTACTAGACAATCCCTATTTCCCAGGAGAGATATCGTTGGACGGCTCGACCTACGCCTTTCTCTTAGGGTGGGAGAAGTCGGGGGCTGCTTCCATCAGTAGCACGCTTTGGGACGAAGAGGTCGTTCGGGCGTGTCGGGTTCTTCGGCGAGCCGGGGTTAATCACTTCCTCGCCGCTGACTGGAGGATGTACAGAGGACTAGCAATCTATGTCCAAACAACAAGAAAGCCAGTCAGACCAAGCGGCGGCCTCTACTAAGCAGGACAAGGGGAGGGAAAAACAAGTCGATACCTGCCCTCTCCTTTAATTTCTGAAGGCTAGCTATTCAAATTCCAGGCCTGTTTTGACATCTGCTGGGAGAGTATCTTCCACTCCGGCTGTTCCGAAATCTACCACGGTCCACTTTCCGCCTGAAACTTTTTTCATAACTCCGTAAGCTGGATCTGCCGAGCCTTGCGGTATCGGGGAAACATGGAATCTTATCCACTGGGTTTTCGGAGCGTCGGTGTAATAATATTTTTTATCAATAGACACATCCGTGATACCTGGCGCTGCCATTCCGAGGACGCATTCCCGAATAATTTTATTGATGTCTTCTTCGGAAGTAGCGGATGTAGTGGCAGAAGAGCTAGCGGATTTGGTTATCGTAGTAGGAGTAGTTTTTCCCTCTCCTTGTTTCTTGCCGTACTCGTATAATACAAAACCACTTCCTATCAGGCCGGCGACAACTACAATTGCTAATATTGACAAAAGAAAAGTTTTCATAATTTTCCTTTCATTTTATTGACAAAAATTTTGGCCGTAATTAGAAAGATCCTTTTTAACTTGCGCTTTGCAATCAGTCCCTTGCTCTAAAAAGGCGATTATTCGGTAGAGTGCTTCTGCCAGAGCATCGGAATTTCCATAACGCTTTGCATCGTCGGCAGCACGCTCACACTCCTCAAGTGTTGCACACTTTTTATTGCATTGGCCAAGAATCGAATTTATAGCATCTCGATCAGCCGCATCCAAAGTTCCTAGAGCCTCAAGAGCTTCAGCCGCTTGAAATTTATCGTAGCAAAAAGCATTTCTATTTCCCATAATATTCCTTAGCATTTGGTCTGATCTTTCCCTCATATCGTCCTCCCAAGAGGAGTCTCCACCAGTATCACCTCTAGCATCCTCGTCATACCATGGAAGGGTGTCAGGCCAAGTCCAATCTGAACTGGCATAAGCAGCAAAGATAGACGCACTTTTTTTTCTCGGCACCAAAAGTTGGTTAAGGAGAGAATAGTAACGTGGCAGCGGTAAGAAGGATGAACCCTTACGAGTTAAAACTTTCTCATACACCCCTTTAAAGTCTTCTATCCTTTTTTGATAGGTAGTATCGTCTTTTACGACCTTCGCGATGATTGCACCTTTATAGACTTCACGTGGATAATCTCTCTTTTCTCTGGCAAATCTTTCAATCTCGCTCTTGTATTTTGTTAGATCTCCCCCGAGAGCCCAGAGATGCATTAGGGTTTCTGTTTGGTTTATATAATCGTTACCCCCATCATACATTTTATCTACTAGTTGCCCTGCCTTTGTTTTATTTATCTTGTCGGCAAAATATGCCCCAGGGTAAAAGACAAAACCGTTCCAGACATTTTCTTTTCCGATCGGGATGGTTGGTGTAAGAAGTATCTCTTTTCTTTCTGATGAAACATAAGTTACAACTTTTCCTGGTTCCACCCCGCCTCGAAGCGGGATCTTGTTGTTTCCAGCACAAATTTCCGGATCATACCCTCTAGAGGCAATGGTGCATCTACCCCAATCAGCAGCCTTCGTTTTTCCTAGAGTTGGCATTTCGGTATTGGGTTGAATAGTGATGTAGGCGGGTCGTATAAAAGAAAACTTACCGTCTAGAAAGACACCATATCCGGCGGCTCCCTTGTCCCAATTGGCAACGGTGGATTCGGATAAAGCAGACATAGTAATTGTTGAAGGCAAGATTAAGGCGTCCGGTGGAACAGTGAGTGTGTAGAGAGTCCCATCGGCGGCTCGTACAGACATTGTATCGCCTGCGGTGGAAAAAGTTTTTGTGACAGTGTGGTTTCTATCAATTTTGGCTGCCTGGACTTGAAGTTCTCCTGAGAAACCCTGTTCTTTGGCGGCTTCCTTATTACCAAATTTCTGCCATAAGAACCAACCAATTGCAGCGGTGATTATTAAAATAATTAAAATAAGAAAAAACCAAAGTAATTTCTTGCTTTTCGGCTTTGGAGTTTGTTGCGGTTGTTGTTGCTCTTGATTACCCATTAAGGCAGTTAATTATCATTATACTTTTTTTGCCAATTATTTAGCAAATAAGTAGTTGCTGCATGTGATTTTGAACAAAGAGGCAAACCGCTGTTATAAAGCATATCAATAAAGTTTTTCTCGATTTCCCCAAACTCTTTCAAATCACAGGCCATTCCGTGAATGGTACAAGCTTTTAGTTCTGAATGGCCCCAAAACCCCATATTGTGTTGAAGCTCATGCCAAATTATAATTTTTTGTGCCAGAGCAGCAGTCAATTGAGTCATATTAAAGTAAGCACCGCCAGTGTAGGTTTCGCAACTGCCTTTGTTGTACTCCCAACGGGCAAAACCCCTTGCCTTTTTAGTTCTTTCTGTATTTGCAACGTTTAGATACTTAGATTCAGAAAGTAGTTGTATTGTTATGTCTGCTTGGCCTTGATCTATTCCCACTAGTTTTACAGAATTTGAAACGCTGTTGAATTGTTCTACATATTCATCTACGTATTTTTTTATGTTTTCTGTTGGCGCTTGAGCAAATCCAATAGTGACAACAGCTTTATTCCATCTGGTAATACAAATCTCCTGCTCCTTTACGTCAAAAATGGCTGTATTGACAAAAGAATCTATGAGTTCTTCTTTTGTAAACGTGGGTGCTTTAGGTTTGGCGCTTTTTGTGGCGACGGGTGGGATATAATCTTTTGGTTGGTCCCTTAATAGATCAAGTAAACCAAATTCAAAAACCCAAGGACCAATTAAAAGAACTAAAACAATAAAAAAGAAGAGTAACCGCTTTCCACCACCAGATTTCGTTATCTCTGGTTGGGGAGGTTGGGTTGCTGAGACTTGGGCAGGAGTTTCCATCTATCTTTAAGTTTATTATCGCGAGGCTTTTGCGTCAAATAAACTTTTCCTTGCTAGAACAAAAAACTTGATAATGTTAGAATTTAATTAAGAAGCAGGGAATCAGACGAGGAAGGAGCGGTCAATGAAGATTGATATGATCCCAATCGATACCCTCGAGTCGGTTGATCAAGCGGTGAAGCAGTCAATCGAAGCAGGCGTTGCACTGCTGCGAGCGGAGCTTGAGCGGGCCCCTGGAGAAGTGAGGATCATAGCGTCCCATGTTCGGGCGGTGGTAAGAGAGATAAGACAAGTCTGCCCGGACGCCGAGTTCAGCTACTTCTACGCACCCGAGCCGTACCCCGATGCTGAGAGGCACAACCTAAATGCGGTTGTTCCAGGGGACAACGATGAGCGGCTTCGAGTTAGCGATAGATGCCGGGTGGTTCTTGCTCACTACAAGGATCTGGGGCTATCAATCAACCTTGATTGTAGGGAGCCGATAAAAGTCCCTGCCTAATCGGATCCTTACGACTCGGGTTGAAGATTGACGTAGGGTACTGGTCCTACAGTGGCTTGCCGCTAAACGCTTCAGCAAGCCACCTTCTACCACTGGGGCGCAATTCTCCCAAGGGTTGCGCCCCCTTTCTATCTTTCTTCCTTTCTACATGTAAAAGCTAGTAAAAAGCTAGAGATTGCATTTTATTTTCGATTTTTTATCCCAAATCTGTTAAAATCTGGTTCGAGGAAAGAGAAGAAGCCGGCTAAAGCCAGGTAAACAGAATAGGAGGAGACAGGGTAACTATGACTACAGTCATTTTTACCGATGAAGGGACGATAGACCAAAGCTGGTTGATTTCGATTCCAGTTGCACGGACACAGGGTGATGCATTACGAGGAGCAGTGCGTTGTGTGGAGGTGTTCTCAATCAACGAGGTACCTCCAAAGAAACTCGACTGTGGAGATACAAGGTTCTTGCGAGACGGAGGGGTACGCAGCCTTAGTGACGGCATAATTCTCTCAGCCATGTTTAGAGACTTTCTGATCTGCCCCTGGCTATACAACGCTCTGAAGAGAAGGACCGACCAAGGGAAGCGGTGCATCGTTGCGATCAGGGAGTTCTGGACTGACCCTCGGCATATTCGGATCAAGGTTGCTTCCGTTCAGGACTGCGCGCTCTACGTGGAGGAGGAAGCAGCGTAGCGACGTCGACAACATAGATTGCTAATGATGGAAAGGACGAGATACCGCACCTGCCCTTTCCATTCCCATTTTGCTACAATTATTATAAATCATCAATAAATTTATGCTCAGATTTATAAAAAAGCATAAGATAATTTCTGTACTTCTCGGAATCTTTTCATTAATTTTGCTTTTTCTTATTTATTACACGGCTACCGCTTGGGTCGGTGTTCCAACAGAGCGTAACTATCCTACTTACATAAAAGGAGTTTGGGGTCCTGCAATGCCTTTTGTTTTGGGAAAAGACATACCAGATATAAAAAAAGACAATATAAATTTAGTTTCGGTCGGGCCGCCGGTGAATGTGCCTTCTTGGGCAGTTGGTATAACCGATTACGCCCAGCAGACAATGCTTCTCCATTTGATTAAAGCTGCAAAAAAAGAAAAAATCGCAGTTCACTTAGCTCCCGAAGGGACAAACCCATTGGGGGATGATCCGGCTAAACTATCTGATAAAACAATTGATGATTATTCCAAAGAAGTTATAAAGTGGGCGCGATTTGCTGAAAAATATGGTGTCGAGTACTTTAGCCCTTTTAATGAACCGGATTGTATTTTTGGTGGGGAGAGGGCGATAGAATGGCATAAAAAGATTTTGCCGGAGATTAGAAAAGTTTACTTTGGAAAAATCTACGGCAAATGGGGATGTTACGAATGTATAAATCGCGATTGTTCTGGTGAGCGATTTAAAAATCGAATTGCAGCGATACAGCGAGTCGAATCAAGCAAAGATTTTGATGGAGTGATGCTAGACCTCTTTCCGCCAGATCGTGCCGAGTGGCTAAAAGAGTTTAAAGAATTCGAATTTGCCGATTTTGTCAAAGAGACCTCTAGTGCAGCCGAAAAACTAAATCTTCCAATTATAGTTGGCGAATTTGCTATTTCCACCAAAAAGCCTGCTCTTTATAAAGCGATTATGCCAGGAATTGAGGTAAGCGAAGAGGAACAGGCTAGTTTTACAGGCTGGTACCTGGCTACAGTGATGCCTTATTATGACGGTGTATTTTATTCGGCTTGGTCACTGCCAGGTTATGGGATGAAGGGTAAACTAGTCGAAGAGGTGGTTAGAGAAAAAATTTTCTAAATACTAAGCTAGGCCTTTTGAATTATCCTTAAAGATTAGACTTGGGAGATAGTGAGGCCGATGCACCAGTTGATAAAAGGGAGCCTGTGTTTTTCGATCGATAAATCTTCAAGGGCGATATTTTTCTTTGCTGCAAAAACTGAAACAGTCTCGAAGCTGGCGGTAAGTTCCGGATCTAATATATGGGCATTATGAAAGGAAATGAAATCACTTACGTTTTCAGTCACTGCTTTCAGTCTACACCCTTAATTCAAATAAGCAAGGTATCAGAGAGGCAGCCACCTTATTTATTACTTGGGTAAGATGTATAATAAAAGCATGAAACCAACCTGGCCGCAGGAAGTAAGGAAACACTCTAATGCCTTTAATGGTCGAAATGCAGGTAGAAAGTCTTTCCAAAAAAACCACCACAAAGCCGGTAAGAAGAGGTAAATAAGAGATACTTTAGGTCCCCTTTGATACCATAAAACCATATTGACATAAATATATAATTAGGGTATTATAGAAATATGGAAAACAAAAACTACAAAATCTCAGTGATGGTAAACAAAGAAAACTATCTTAAATTAAGAGCCAATCTCTTGCTAGCCGGACAGAGCTTTTCTTCTTGGGCGAACGAAGCAATAGATGATTCACTGGCACGCACGAGAAAAAAGTTTGCTGAGCGACCCGAAAGAGATGCCATACCTCTTCTGAAGTGAATAGAAACAAAAATAAAAGGGAAAAAGAAATAAATCCTCCCGCCTTCAAAAACCCCAATTCTTAACTCTGATTTAATTGATGCTTGATTCATAAAGCGATAAAATTTTACCATGCTTGTTTTTATCGATGATTCAGGAGACCCAGGATTCAAAATTGATAAAGGATCAACTAAAGTCTTTGTTATTGCATTAGTTGTGTTTGACGACGATTTAGAAGCAGAGAAAACATCCCTTGCAATTAAGGAGTTGCGGAGGAAATTGAAAGTTTCTGATTTTTACGAATTTAAATTCAATAAAACTAATAAAAAATTTAAAGATTTATTTTTTGAAACAGTGAAAACATACAAATTTCGAATTAGAGCAATTGTTGCGGGCAAACAAAATATTCGAAGTTCTCACCTTCGAAATAACAAAGAAAACTTTTATAACTACATTATTATGCAGGTTTTAAAGCATAGCAGCGGTTCTATAAAAAACGCACGATTAAAATTTGACAAAAGAGGTGAAAAGGAGTTGAGAGACCAGCTTCGCACATATCTAAGCAGAGAATTGGACAATAAAAGTAAGAAGATTTTTAAAGATTTGAAATTTGTGGAATCTAGGCAAAACACACTTATTCAACTTGCTGATATGGTTGCAGGATCAATATTTTCAGTATTTTCAGGTAAGGAGAAGAGATATTTAAATGAATTAAAGAGCTCCAAAAAAATTGAAGATTTATGGGAGTTTAAATAAGCGACCCTGCTTCCTATCCAAACGTAAGCTTGGAACGCGCACCATACGGTGACAATTCGGAAACAGGGTCTTTGTAAATATATTGTAAACTTTTTGTCAACCTTTAGTCAACTCCCAACCCAGTGGTGAGCCTGTCGAACCATTTCCCTACATATTTGACGCCTGATTGCCAAAGCGATAAAATCGGGTTGTCTTGATTGACCGTTGACTTTATAACAAAAAAGTTATAAGATTCCCTCGAATTTTTGAGTATGTAAAGGGGGTTTATTAGGAGAAAAAATAAAATCAAGTTGGTTCCATTCGAAAAAATTGAAAGACGCTGGGCGAAAAATACGGCTATCCAAAAAGCTTACGAAGATTTGGAGCCGGAATATCAACTGGTAAAAAGTTTAATTGAAGTACGGATTAAAAAGAATTTATCGCAAGAAGAGCTTGCCAAAAAAGTAGGTATGAAGCAGCCGGTGATTTCTCGTATTGAATCAATGCACTCTTTGCCCTCGGTAGCGACTCTTAAGAAAATTTCCAAAGCTCTTGGCGAACCTCTTCTAAATCCGCTTTGGTTCTAGATAGGCTAACAAAAATAGGGAGGACCCTGAATTAGGATCATTCCCTAGTTTTATGGACTTATTATAGTAGGCTGCCCAATTATTGTCAACTCCCAACCCGCCTTCAGTCTTCAATCTAACATCTTCCATCTAACTAAAGAGAGAAATCAATCGGAATCGATTTTGAGGCCAAAATCTAATAAACCACCAACTCTTCCTTCGATAACTATAGTATGTAGAACTAAAGTTAGCATTATCATAAACTTAACTCGATATGAAAAGTTCTGTACTACTTAGTTTTGCTATACGTGTCAAAGCGGAAAGAAAAAAACTTGGAATATCTCAAGAGGAGTTAGCGGATCGGGCTGGCATGCATAGGACGTATATTGGAATGATAGAAAGGGCTGAGAAAAATATTACCCTCGAGAATATACAAAAAGTAGCAACAGCTCTTAATCTGAAATTAGCAGACTTATTTCAAGACTCTTAAATATGTCTTCATTTGATAAGTTTTTAAACAAATTTGAAGAGAGCTTTAGAGGCAACCAACCGATTATTTACAGCGTCCTAGCTAATGTTTTCTCCATGCGAGTTATAGGAAACAAAACACACGGAGATCTTGCAGAAATCGCACTTACGGAATACATCAATCAGTTTGTCGATGGTTTTTCTGCTCGACACACTGGGAAGGAAAAGTTTAGAGCAAAGGAATTTGAAGAAGATATCAGGATTAAAGACCTTCAATCTGAATCTGAAATCCCTGTCAGCGTAAAAACATATGGCGCTGGTCCGTTGCAACTGTCAACGAATAAAGACAGTTCGATGTTTAAGTTTCTACAAAAAGTGGTAGCTAACAAGGATATTAAAGACATAAACAAAATCAAAATTATTTTGAACGAACCATGTTTTGTGAATTTCGGTGCTGTGAATGTTCTGCCATTAATTTACAACGAAAAGCAGTTAAACTTCAAAATTGTTGTATTTGATTTGTCTCGCGCTTACCAATCAGTTAGACAAATCAAGTTTTATCCACCAAGGAAACTAGGACTTAAACAGACATTTCCAATATATAAATTCTATAATGAGAAAGGTCAGTATATTTTTGAGGTAAGATACGGTGGAGTAAGCGCTAATGCACTACAAAGAGGTTTGTGGACACATACTGAAAATGCAAAACCTTACTTTCGGGAGCTACTGAGCGGTTCCTATAAAATTAATGAGTCTCTTATTAACTTAATTTCAAAAATTCTTGTTTCTCCAAAAGACAAGCACGAAGAAATTCTAAAATTATTTCCACAATCAAAAGAAAAATCAGTAATATAACTTACAATAGATACTTTCTTTTGCTAAAATCAGATAGAAGGATAATAATATGCAAACTGAAGGTATTAAGTACACAGGATCAAAAAGGGAGATAATTCCCATTCTACTCAAGCTAGTAGCTTCCTTAAATGTTAGTACGATATTCGACGGCTTTTCTGGTACCACAAGAGTTTCTCAAGCATTCAAAAAGGCTGGGTATACTGTTTATGCAAACGATATTGCTGTATGGTCAAAAATTTTTGGGCAATGCTATCTTTTAAATAGGAAACCAGCATCTTACTATCTACCCCTGATTGATAATTTGAATAAAATTCCAGGTAAGTTGGGATGGTTTTCGAAACATTATGGTGGAGAACCTAACGGTGGTAGTGCTGTAGATATAGATGGTAGAAAGAAGATGTGGCAGTTGCATAATACTATGAAGCTTGATGCTATCCGTGAGCAAATTGATAAGGTTTCAAAAGATGAAATTGAAAAGTCAGTACTTCTCACAAGCCTAATTTTAGCAATGGATAAGGTAGATAGTTCTGTAGGGCACCACGTTTCTTATTTAAAACAATGGGCCCCCCGCGCTTACCATGTAATGAAAATGGAGGCTCCGAGGTTAATAATAGATGAAATGGATCATCGGGTTTTCTGCGATGATATTTTTAACCTCCTAGATAAAGTAGAGGTTGATCTAGCCTACTATGATCCACCATATGGTTCTTCTAATGAACTTATGCCCCCATCACGTGTTCGATATGCCTCTTACTATCATATTTGGAAATCGGTCTGTCTTAATGACAAACCAAAGGTGGTAGGTGCGGCTAATCGACGTGAGGACGTAAGTGATATAGTTGCGGGGTCAATTTTTGAGGAGTTTCGAAAGGACAAAAATGGCCGATATGTTGTTATTAACGCACTTAAAGAACTAATAAAAAAGACTAATGCAAAATATGTTGTTTTGTCTTATAGCAACAATGGAAGAGCCACCTTTGATGCTATAATGGAAATTTTACGAGAGCTTAATTTACCGTGTTCTATTTTGGAGATGGATTACAAGAAAAATGTTATGTCAACAATGACTTGGACGAATGAATGGTTAGGGGAAAACGAACACAACATTCAGAATAAAGAATTCCTTTTCTTGATACAGAAGAAAAAAGTTCATAAATCATTAATAGATTTTAATATCCAAAAAGTTAATTTACGAGAAACAGTATGGGTAGATCAACAAAAACTACCTTTTTCCTAAATTAAGGGTAACTTTGAGGCTAAAAAAGGTTATTCTATCTTCCAAATTAGTCGCTTGAGTAGTATAATATATACAATGGATTTTTAAACAGGCCTTTCTTTTTGTAGTCTTTTGACCTCAGGGAGAGAGGGAAAAATCTTGAAATAATTAAATAATATTAAACTATCCCGTAAGGGGGTGATTATTGTGGAAAGTAAACAGCATAAACAGATTGCAATCAAAATAGCCCAAATTAAAGAAACCGATTACACTTCTGACAAAGGAGTGGATGTTCGGACTAAAACTCAGGCGATTGAGGTGGAAGTTGATCCAAATGCTTTTGGTCATGCAAAACAACAACTAGCTGCGTCAACAAAAACACCTTATATTGCAGTACCAAATAAACTGGTTAAGCAAGCCGTGGATGCCACTGAAGGAACCCGTTTCGGTGTAATGAATGAAAATGCAAAAATTGTAAAGCGTGGAAGAGGAAGATAAATAAAACACGGAGACAGTACAATCTAAAGGGACTGAACATAGGAAATTAATTTTATGGACTGATAATTGAGAATTCTCCCAATCTTTCCTTGACACAGGTTCACTTCGATTTCACTCAGTGTAAACTTCAAGCTCACTGTTTGAAACCCCATCCAATCAGCCCTAAAATCCCCTCCTTAAGCATTCTCAAATTCTTACTTTCCTTCGGCTTCGCTTAGGACGAATGAGAAAATTAGAATAGCGATGATTTATTTTATGGTATAATTTTTTCGCTAGATAATAAGTTGACAATATGACAAATTTATCATAATATTTATATGAATGTAATTGTTGACAAGCGGGTTAACCAATTTGTCGAAACTTTAGCAGATACAGATCAAGGTAGGATTGTTGGATATTTTGATTTATTTAATCAATATCAATTTACCTTACCGGGAAAATATTTAAAGAAGCTGGATAAGAATTTGTGGGAACTACGACCTGGAAATATTAGGCTGATTTTAGGTAAAGTGAAATCTAGGATTATAGTCGTAAATGCTTTCAAAAAGAAAAGTCAAAAGACACCCAAGAACGAAATAGAAACAGCAAAAAAGCGTTTAGGAGAATACAAAATATGAAAAAAAGACCAAATTTTACAACATACGAACAATTTAAAAAAAAGCTCCTTGCAAAACCTGGGGTTAGGAAAGAATATGATGATTTACAGCCAGAGTTCGAGATTGTAAAGGCAATAGTCGAAGCGCGCATAAAAAAGAAGATTTCGCAAGAGGAGCTTGCAAAAAGAATGAAGACAGGACAAGCTGTTATATCACGTTTGGAAACAGCAACTGCTAGCCCATCACTCTCTCAAATTAGAAAATTGGCAGATGCTTTGGATCTTAAAGTCCATCTCCATTTTAGCTCAAGATAAAGATAACACCCTTTCTTAGCGCGATTTCGTCCAGCTCAATATTTGAAATCCCATCAAATCAGCCATAAAATCCAACAGTCCGATAGCACTTGCTTTATTTTTCTAGCTATGTTAAACTATCTCCTTGAATTAGAATTTGAGCTATACAAACACTTATTTTCTTTTATTTTCTGCATTAGAAGCAGAGTGAATGAGTCTTTGAAATTAGCTCACCGCCCGCCTAGACTAGCATTGGGCTTGTCGGGCAGGCCTAGGATTTCAAAGTTTTTGCTCTGACTGCAAACACTATTTCTTCTTAGTCTTTCTCATTCAAAAATCATGCATAGATCGCGAAATAGTGCAAGCTTCGGCCGCGCGAGCGGTTTTGGCGGACGAAAATTTAAAAGAAATGGAAATGGGGGCAGTTACAGCTATCCAAAAAGTATCTCTAACCAGAGTCGGTATTCTGGTGGTCCTAAAAGTGAGCTAGAGGGGAACACAAGTATTTTTATTAAGAAAGCGGTAGGAAACTCTTCAGTAGATAATTATCAAACAAGGTACAAATTTGAGGATTTCAATCTTGTTCCCGCTTTGAAAGCAAATATTGCAAAAAAAGACTATGAGAACCCAACTCCCGTTCAAGATCAAGCTATTAAACCGATTCTTGAAGGCCGCGACCTGATCGGACTAGCCCAGACTGGTACTGGTAAAACAGCAGCCTTTTTAGTTCCCTTAGTAGACAAAATCGCTAGAGACAGGGGACAGCGAGCTCTGATCGTCACCCCTACTAGGGAACTGGCAGGCCAGATCAATGAGGAATTGCATATCCTAGCAGAGGGATTGGGTATTTATTCAAGTCTTGTTATTGGAGGCGCAAATATACACCGGCAAATTGCAGACCTCAGCCGCCGGCCCAGCGTGGTTATAGGTACTCCTGGAAGACTAAAGGACTTAGTTGATCACAAACACCTCTATCTTGGTGATTTTCGGACGATTGTCTTGGATGAGGTAGATCTGATGGTGGACATTGGTTTTATAAACGACGTTAAATACTTTATTTCCTTACTTCCGAGGCCTCGTCAGTCACTATTTTTTTCGGCTACTATTCCACCCAAAGTACGCGAGGTGCTGACCGCCTTTGTTACCAATCCGGTAACAGTCTCGGTCAAAAAACAAAATACTCCTGAAAATATCGAACAGGATGTCATTAAAGTTGTGGATCGCAGTAAAAAAGTGGATCAATTGCATGACCTTTTAAATAAAGAAGGTTTCGATAAAGTGATGATTTTCGGCCGTACCAAGCACGGGATTGATAAATTGGATAGCCAATTGACGATGCGTGGTTTCAGGGTTGGTTCTATCCATGGAAACAAAAGGCAATCCCAAAGGCAAAAAATATTAAAAAGCTTCAAGAGTGATGAAATAAGCATATTACTGGCTACCGATGTAGCTAGTCGGGGACTTGATATAGATAATGTCTCTCACGTAATCAACTACGATCTTCCAGAGACTTATGACGACTACGTCCATCGTATCGGGCGTACTGGGCGATTAAATAAAAGGGGAACAGCACTAACTTTTGTTGAGTAAACAAAGTGTCCTTGTCTTTTGGTGTTAGCGAGCATATAATTACACTCTATGGCTCACAGTCAAGGTAAACAAAGAAGAGAAAAAAAGAAACCTAAGAAAGATAAAAAGAAATAATGGCAGATGGTATAAAATGCCCACAGTGCGGCAGTAGAGACGTGTTCAAAGTTCATGCTCCTTCAGGAATTGATTCGGAACCCGCTAAACCCGAGACCCCTCAAGTGTATAAGTGCATTATTTGTGGGCGCCATTTTAATCAAAGCCCTCCGTCCGAGCCTTCTCCAAAAGAATAATAGGAGAACATTGGAAAAGGCGATTTTTACTACAATAAATGAATGAAAATCACTGTTAAGGCAAAACCGCATTCTAATCAAGAAAAAATCGAGGAGAACTATTTTATTGTTTCCGTTAAAGAACTACCTGTAAAAGGCGCCGCAAATAAAGCGATTATCTTAGCACTAGCAGAATATTTTGAAGTTCCAAAAAGCTCTATCAAACTTCTTTCCGGCTTTTCTAGCAAAAACAAAACCTTTGAAATAACCTAAAGCTTTCTTAGGAGATCTTCGACGCAGCACGCGAGAGTATCTAAATAATTGGCTGGTTAGCGAAATTATTTAGTTACGAAGCTGGCTATTGTTTTTCCGGCAAGATATAATAAAAGCTATGCTTCTTGTTATTTCTAAAAAAGCTGCACCGGAAGAACTCAAAAAAATGGCGGAGGATTTTGACGGTTATATAAAAGTGGTGGTTGATATTGAAAAAGAGATCTTGGCTGGTGGTGGTGAAAGGCATTTCGACGGAGAGCAAAAACTTTTAGGAAAGGGATCAAAACAAACAGATCTTTGGGGTGGCGGTGTTGATTTAGAAACACGCGAAATCGATTACAATTCAATTATTAATCTCCGCCCAAACCAAGACAACCCTAGTCGTGACATATTATCGAAAGAGGTCAGAAGCAAATTTGATAAAATAGTAAAAGATTTACTTCTCTAAATATGGATAATAAAGCCAAAATACTTGATATCGCAATGAATCTAAACCGAATAGGCAACTGGGCGGTTGATGATTATGATGGTAAAAAGACGAGAATTATTACCTTTTTAAATCAAACAACTGGTTACATATCGTCTATTGACCAAAGTTCCTTTAACCAGCCTTTTAAAAAGACTTTTGATAGATTTTTACTAGAGTATTCAAAACTTGAAAAAAACGCCAAAGCAGGTCCAGCAAACACGCTTTTTTGGGCAGAACAAGCAATGACCTGGGGAAATATCCTCACGCACCGTTCCATCACAATTTAGGTATACCCTCAAATTCTTCCTTCCCTTCGATTACACTCAGGGCAAACTAGCTCATGACGAGTAAGAACATTGGAAGAACATTTCTTGCTTGAATAAAAATTGAATAGGTAATATAATTCTTCCGAAATGGAAAATATAAAGAAAACAGATTGTTGTGAGCCTTTTGATCCTGCACCTTGGGACGAAAAGGAAATTAACTGGAGTAATAAACTTTTCGTCAAAGACCACGTTACTAGTTTCCTTCATATCCCAATAAACATGGGGCAGAAAGTAGTTAAGAATATGGCGCTCATTGAAAAGGCCGATGCAAAATCCCCATATCAACTAATGCTTACAGATGAAAAGTCTCTTTGGGGGTCTGATATCTACATTGACGTGTCAAAGGATGTTTCCGACGCTCAAATGGCAACTATATCTGGTAATTTTTTGACAAAGGTTTTCGAAGGACCATATCAAAATACCGGAAAGTGGATAAAAGAAATGGAAAGTTTTGTAAGCTCAAAAGGCAAAAAAATTAACAAACTTTACTTTTCCTACACGACTTGTCCAAATTGCGCTAAAGCCTACGGAAAAAACTACGTCGTCCTCTTCGCCAAAACCGATTAAATCATTTATTCTCAATTCTTATTTCGACTTTGCTCAGTAAAAGTGAGGGCATTGGAATAGCGTTTTCTTGACATTTAAGTAAGGAGGGGGCTTGCTCAAGGCCCCGGTTTCCGCTTCTTCCGTAGCGAGAGCGAGGATGGTCGATAGCGATCCCGCAGCCCACGGCTGCAGCGGCAAATGCCGTGAATAGGGTATCAGAGCCTCCAATTGTGGCCTCTCATGGACTGAATCATCAGAAGCTCTGTCGTATTCATGCCGGTTCGTTTGCTGGTCATAGACTCTTCCCCCTTTCTCGTAACTTTCGCCTGCCTTCCCCTAAGAGAAACCTGGCGAGTTTCCAAGCCCCTTTGATTAGGGCTATTGGTAAGGTAATCGCAAGCCAGCCTCGACGTTGCTTAGCCTTAGAGCGGCCTTTTGATTCAGCCCTTCGTTCCATCAACACTTCGACGCCTGTCACCGTGAAGGCGTAGAAGAAAATGAATCCGACGCCGAAGATGATAGCCTCAGTCAGGTTTTCGGGTTTCCTGATCTTCATTTTTTCGCCCTCACTTTCTTCTTTTCGAGGCAAGTATACCATAAATAAACTAAGGAGCATTTTATTTTCTTGACACCACTAGTGTTCTCCCTTACACTTTTGTTGCTTGTATGAATGACATTATTGAAGTGGAAGGACTTACAAAAAAATTTCCTCCAGATATTTACGCCCTAGAAAACCTCTCTCTAAAAATAAAAAAGGGAATTACCTTTGGATTTCTTGGCCCAAATGGTTCGGGGAAAACAACCTTGATTCGAATTTTGGTTGGAGTGTTAAAACCAGATTCCGGAAAGATCCGTGTAATAAGCGACTCACTATCCTGGGCAGAGCGTTCAGAAAAAATAGGTTACATGACTCAAAGTTCAGCTTTGTACCAGGAATTGACAGTAGCAGAGAATCTTGACTTCTTTGCAACAATCTACGGGGTTTCTTCCAAAGAAAAAAAGAAACGGATTGGAGAATTGCTATCTTTAGTGAAACTTGAAGGGAAAGAAAGGTCCGCTGTTAATACATTGAGTGGGGGTATGAAACAACGCCTCTCGTTAGCGACGAGCTTAGTCCATAAGCCAGAACTGGTTTTTCTAGATGAGCCGACTGTTGGTGTCGATCCCTCTTTGCGAGTTGAATTTTGGGATTATTTCAAGAAGTTAAATAGAGAAGGAACAAGTATTGTTTTATCTACTCATGTGATGGATGAAGCAGCAAGATGCAGCGAACTTGCACTTTTGCGGGACGGTAAGCTTCTTGCTCAAGGAAAAATAGAAGGCATACTATCGCAAGCAAAAACAAAAAATATTGAGGAAGCATTTTTGAAATTGGAAGGCGGAGAATGAATATCCAAAGAACTCTAGCTGTAGCAAAAAGAATAGTTCAGCAATTTATCCACGACAGGCGGACGCTTGGTTTGATGGTGGTGGTTCCGCTTCTTCTGCTCTCTATCTTAGGAGCGCTGTTTAAGACTGCAAGAGTGTTTGAGGTTGGGTTTGTAAATCAAGATAATGGGGTGAACACCCCACTTGGCAATCAGAAACTTTCACAAAAAATAGAAGACTCATTGAAAAATACTGACAACTTTGTTTGGCAAATCAAAAATCTCAACGATGCGGAAGCCGAATTGAAAGAAAACTTGCTAGATGCGTATGTTTTGCTGGATAAAAATTTCAGCTCCGACCTTTTAAATAAAAAAACCCCAGCAATAACTATCCAATTAGAAGGATCGGATCCAAATAGCTCTCAACAAGTATTGGGGTTAATCAATCAAAAACTGGCCGCTCTTTTTGAGAGTCAAAAGGGAGCGGAAATAAAAGTCTACTACCTTTATGGCGGTGAAAAATTTAACTCACTTGATTATTTTGCCCCTGTTTTTATTGCCTTTTTCGCGTTCTTTTTTGTTTTTCTTTTAACTTCGGTCTCATTTTTGCGGGAAAGGAATCAGGGGACTTTTGAGAGAATCTTTGCTTCCCCAGTCAATAATGCTGAGCTAGTTTTGGGGTATTTCTTGGGATTTTCCCTCTTTGCTCTTATTCAATCCGTAATTGTTTTGCTTTTCACGATTTATATTTTAAATGTTCATTTCCTGGGAAGTATTTGGTTTGTGTTTTTGATTGAACTGCTTTTGGTTGTGGGGTCAGTAAATCTAGGTATTTTTCTCTCCTCTTTTGCTAAAAATGAGCTACAGGTCGTTCAATTTATCCCTTTAATGATCGTTCCTCAAGGACTTTTGTCTGGCCTAATCTTCCCAATAAAATCTATGCCGACCATTTTACAGTGGCTCTCTTGGGCGATGCCGCTTACTTACGCCAATAACGCCCTTCGGGATATTATGATAAGAGGGAAGGATCTCTCAAGTGTTAGTTTTGATATTTATATTTTGTTAATCTTTGCTATTGCGATGATAATTCTAGCTGCTATTTCAATAAGGAAGGGGATTTAAAGCTATGAAAAAGAACGAGCGGGAAATCGAGGTAAAAATAAAGTTAGATGATGTCAGTCAGGCCAAAAAGAAAATTGCAGCTCTTGGCGTTTTATGGAGCAAACCACAAACTTTAATCGATAAATATTTTCGTCCCAAAGGCAAGGAAAGGGAAACCCAGAGGCCTGGCTCTTTTGTTGTCAGAATCCGCAGAGCCAATGAAAATTCGCTGACAATAAAGGGTTTGACGAATAGAAGGGGAGTTTGGGAGGAATATGAAACGAAAATCGGCGATGCAGAAGCAATGGAAAAAATTTTAGATAAGCTTGGCTACAACTGTGTTCTCACTTTTCACAAAAAAAGAACTTCAGCCCGCTATAGGGATTTTGGTCTAGAAATTGACGAGGTGGAAGAACTTGGCAACTACCTAGAAGTCGAAGCAATCGGAACTGATGGTGAGAAGCTGCAAGAGGAAATAAAAGAGCTATTTAAACGACTCGAGCTGCCTGAGAGTAACATTGAAAGACGTGGCTACCCGGAAATAGTAATGGAGTCTCAAGGCGTAAAGTTCGTTGGCCAGAAGTAGAGCTTAGAAGAACTTGTAGATTTTTGCTTTAGCTTTCAGATCGTTGTACCAAGTAGTGAATTTATCGCTTAATTTTTGGTTTTTTACCTGTTGCTGTGCTTGATCGCGAGTTATATCTGGGTTGGTCGCTTTGTTATCTGCGATATATTTTGTTATTTCGCTATCTGCTATCTTTATTTGATCTGCCAATATCTTTTCAACCAAAATTTGAATCTCAAGTTGATCGCGAAGTTGTTCCATGGTCGTGTTATTTTGAGTTAGAGCTACGTCAAGGTTTTCTTTTCCTCCAAGACCTTTTTCAATTTCTGCCACTTTTTTATCAATGTCTTCTTTCGTGGCCTTGATTCTCTTTTTTGAAGCCTCTTGTTTGATTAAAATTTCTTGAACTAACGAGTCGAAAACAGCTGTTCCATCAGCTTTTACTAATTTATTATAAAACTGTGGAGTAGTAACAATCTGGCCATTGACATTCCCAGCTACAATCAGTCCCTTGTTGAACCAAAGGATGGTGCCTAAAACAACGATAATTAGGACTAACACAAAGCCGCCTTTGTAAAAGTTTGGTCTTTTACCGTAGCTTTTTGCTATATTCTTTCTCCAACTACCAAAGTTAAGAAAACCAGAGGTTAGAGATTTTTTATCGTTTAGGGAAGTTTCTTGAGTTTCCGAAATTTTCTTTGCTGTTGCCATATAGTATAGGGAGGCTGCCTACAATTATATACTATTAAATAAAGTTGGCAAGTACCTTTTTGCTCATTAAAGGCTTAAACGCTGCTAGACAGGAAAGAATAGAATTAAATAAACAGGCTGATTGCTGGTTTAACGCTCCCAAGATCCAAAGACATTAATAAAAACAGCGGTTTTTTGAATTGAGAGTAGCAAAAATGTTACGGAGCGAAAGAGCCGATATAATTGATGAGGTGGTTTACTGATCCAAAGTTTAGTTCAACGCTTTTTAATTTAACCACTTTGTTAAAAGCCCCGAGGGATTTTTGAGCATCTTCTGTTATTCCAACGGTAAATGTTTCAATCTGCCCTGAAACTTCGTTCTTGTAACCAAGTTTAAAATACATGTCACCGTCTGAACTGTAAGTAAAATCGGCTTCATTATATTTTAAACCGCTGACAAAGTAGTTCCTATCTTTCAAAGTAGCAGCCAGATCCGAAAATGTTTTATCAGCTGGATACTTGTCAAGATCAGTTTGATATAAATTAACTCCGTAAGCAAAGACGGCGGCCTTGTTTTGATTGTTTTGGGCTAGCCACTTTTCCTTGGAAAGCATATTTGAATAAAGTTTGTTCTCGTTATAGAAATCCAAGGTCTTAGCATAGTCGGCGTAAGTGTCTTTGATTTTGGTTGTAGTAGGCTTTGCTTTCCCTGATATCTCTTCTAGCGGATTTTGCAGAGAGTTTAGAGAAAGCTGAAAGCTATTTCCTATCTGTTCTAGTTTTGCGGCTTGGGACATATCACCTTGGGAGAGACCCTTGATTGCTAAGAAGTATTGGCCAAAAACGGTTTTAAAAGCGGCAAAGGCTTTGTAGGAGTCTGGATATTTTGTAGAAAGTGTATCTTGGCTCTCGAACTTATAACTTTCTTTTGAATATTTCTCTAGGGATGCTACTTTAGAGAAATTTTGAGTGAAAGCGGCTGTAACTTCCTGCTCTGTTTTCGCAGTTTGCAGGGGTAGCATGTAATCAAGTAATGAACCGGTGTCACTAATAATTTGCAAAACGTTGGAAAATACTGGTTTTACCTCGACCGAAAAATCATAGTCAGCTTTCCGAGCGTCTTTGTGCGCTTTTAGCGAAGTAGTAATGTCTGAGACAAATTTTTTCTGGTCCCCTGAGAGCCAGAGAGGCAGTTTAGAGGCACTATCAAGCTTTGAGACGTTGGACTCTAGGTCATCCAAACCCTTTTTGTAGGCAGAGAGCGAGTTATTATATTCTGTTTTGGTTTGGTTTAGATAGTTGTCGGTTTTTTCCTTCGAAAAATTGGTTGGCTCTAAAGATTTTGATGCTTCAAAAAGATTAAGGTTGATTTTATTGGCAGCAGCTATTTCTTCTTTGAACCCAGAAAAAAGCTCGTTATTTCCGGTTTCTAGTTGTTTGGATAAAGAGTTAAAGGCGTAGATCGAAAAAAGCTTGTAGCCTCCTACACCTACTAGCAATAAAAAGATTAATACTAGTACAAGAATGAAGATTTTATTTTTAATTAAAGGCATTATATTAACAATAGCTCTTTGCATCTTGCCTGTCAAGGGAAGTTACGTGGTCTTTTCAAAAAATTATTGTGTTAAAATCGACCTACTATGGAAAAAAGCTGGACTGTTTTGGGTAATGGAAGAGACTTGCGAAAAGTTTTGACCAAGAATAGGGGAGTGAGGGACGAAGAAAAGTTTTTCCGACCCCATTTGAACAAGTTAACACCACCAAGTAAATTTTTTCCTCGGCTTGATAAAGCCGTAGATCGGATAAAGAGGGCAATAGAGAATAGGGAATTAGTTTACATCTATGGGGATTTTGATGTGGATGGCCTGACCGCTACGGCGATCCTTTGGGAAACAATAAATTTTCTTGGTGGGAAGGTTTTGCCCTATATCCCCCACCGGGGTAAAGAGGGGTATGGACTGAACAGCAGTGCAATCGAAACAATTGCCAGAGAAGGCGCAGGGCTAATCATTACCGTTGATTGTGGGGTCGGGGGACTCGCGGAAGCAAAATTAGCCAAGAAGCTCGGAGTAGAGTTAATAGTCACCGACCACCATGAAGAAGGAAAAGTACTTCCTGAGTGCCTCGCCTTACTCCACACAAAAAAACTTTCAGGCTCGGGCATTGCCTTTATACTAGCTAGAGAGCTACTTGAAGCTTTCAACAAAGATATCGAAGAACAACTTTTCAAAAATTTGGAGCTTGCAGCAATTGGGACCATTGCCGACCTTTCGCCTTTAGTTAACGATAATAGAATAATTGTTGCTAATGGCCTGCACAATTTGATAAATACTGAAAGAGCCGGTTTACAGGCAATTTATGAAGAAGCTGGAATAAATAAGAAAATTACTCCGTATGAAGTAGGTTTTATTATTGCTCCAAGGCTCAACGCGACAGGTCGGATGGACCACGCGATTGATTCACTCCGTATCTTGCTTACTAGGAAAAAAGAAAGAGCGGCCCAGTTAGCAAAGAAACTTACGCTCGTAAACAGACAACGGCAAGATGCTTTATCGGTATCCTTGGAATACGCAAAGGAAAATTTAAAGGATCCTGGTGATGGTATTATTTTTGCTAGTCATGATAGTTATCCCGCTGGAGTTATTGGTTTGGTTGCTGGAAAACTTAGCGAAGAATTTTACCGCCCAGCAATTGTAATAAGTGAGTTGGGAGAGATTTGCAAAGGAAGTGCTAGGAGTATAAGTGGATTTGATATAGTAAAAGCTATAGGATCTTCAGAAAAATATCTACTAAATATGGGTGGCCACGAGCTGGCTGCTGGTTTTTCTATTAGTAAAGAAAAGATCCCCTATTTTAAAGAAGCCATTATTGAATATGCAGAAAAAAATTTGAAAAAGAAAAGCCTTTCCCCTACCCTCGAAATTGATACTCGCTTAGGTCAATCAGACCTAAATCACGAAACATTGGATTTAGTTCGTGAATTTGAGCCTTTTGGGTCAGGCAACCGCGAGCCTCTTTTTCTAACTGAAGGGCTGAAAGTTGCAAGTGTTCGAAATGTTGGGCGCGATGGAAAACACATAAAAGCTTATTTGTATGGAAAAGAAGGGACTGTATTTGACAGCGTTGGATTCAATCTAGCAGAAAAAGAAATGGAAAAAGGAAATACCATCGATGTGGTCTACTCACTCAATGAAGACTCTTGGAAGGGCAACAATAAGTTGCAATTAAAAATAAAAGACTTTAGAAATTCTTGAGCGGGGCCTGGTTACATCGGTGCAACTGGTTCCCCGCTCTTTGAAGTTACTGCCGGCACGGTGGTGGCGTTAGGCGCTCGGTATTCAGAATCGCCCCCTTTATGAGGAGTTGATCGCCTGGTCGAATGAGACTACTGCCGGTCATTGGATCGCGGTCATTCGTGAACATAACCCATCCGTAGTAGTCGTCGTCTCCGAGGAACTCTGCTGAGATGTCAGCGATTGTATCCCCGGGCTCTACCATATAGCACCCCACTATCGAGTTTGGTGCCGGTGTTGGGATTGTTAGCGACGCTATTTGGAGATCTTCTAGCGACCCCCAAATGGAGTTCTCTTGGTCCGACCGCCGTTGCTCGACGAATACCAGGACCACGACAACTACCACTAGCGTGCACGAAACCCAGACTGCTGCCCCCTTCAACTTCCGCATGAGACTCCTTTCTACCCACGCCACAAACCTATAGTATAACATATTTAAAGTAAAAAAGCAATCCCTTAAGGCTGGACAAACCTATAAACTTCGCGTAAAATAAAGCCAAATGGCAAGACTCTCTATCAGCGAAGCAAGCAAAAAGCAAGGTGAAAAAGTTGAGATTGCTGGTTGGATCAATACACGAAGAAATCATGGAAAAATTATCTTTTTTGATGTTCGGGACGCATCCGGTTTGGTTCAAGTTGTCGTTACTCCAAAAGAGGAAGAATCCTACAAGGTAGCGGAAAAACTTGGAAGTGAAGATGTGATTTCTGTTGTCGGAACTGTAAACAAGAGACCGGCAGAAAATATTAATAAAGAAATTGAGACTGGTGAAATTGAAATAGTTGCAGAAGAAATTAATCTCATTGGGAAAGCTGTCGCGTTACCAATTCCTATCGAGGGAGACGGCTACGACGTTGAAGAAAGCATTCGATTTAAATACCGCTATATTGATTTAAGACGACCTCGTCTGCAAAAAAATTTGAAGCTTCGGCATCAAATTGTAAAAGTGGCAAGGGCATTTTTAGACAGTGAGGGTTTCACAGAAATTGAAACCCCCTATTTGTCAAAAACAACACCAGAAGGAGCACGAGACTTTTTAGTCCCCTCCAGATTGCAAAAGGGAAAATTTTACGCTCTTGCCCAATCCCCCCAACAATATAAACAACTTTTAATGATTGCCGGCATTGAAAAATATTATCAATTTGCTCGCTGTTTTAGAGATGAAGATTTGCGAGCCGATCGTCAATTTGAGCACACGCAAATAGATATTGAAATGGCTTTTGTTAAACGCGAAGACGTAATGAGTGCAGTTGAAAGACTAATTACTTTTGTTGTCGGAAAAATAGGGAAAAAAATTGAGAAAAAACCTTTCCCAGTTCTTACTTATAAAGAGGTAATGGAAAAATACAAAACAGACAGGCCAAATTTGAATAAAAATAAGGCTGATCTTTCGTTTGCTTGGGTTGTAGACTTTCCGCTGTTGGAAAAAACCGATGAGGGAGGTTATACATTTGCTCATAACCCATTTGCTGCACCAAAACCAGAATTTGTCGACTCCCTCATGAAAGAAAAAGAGTTAGCTAACTTGCAATCTTTGCAGTACGATCTTGTTTGCAACGGAGCCGAAGTTGCCGGTGGAAGTATCCGTATTCATGAACCAGAAGTCCAGCGTCAGGCCTTGAGGGTAATGGGTTACTCCGATAAACGAATCGATGATGAATTTGGTCATCTTTTAGCTGCGTATAAATATGGTGCTCCTGTGCACGGGGGTATTGCAGTTGGTTTTGATAGGTTAGTTTCGGTAATAGCTGGAGAAGAAAATATCCGCGAGGTAATTGCTTTTCCGGTCACTTCCGGTGGGCAAACTTCTGTCATGGATGCGCCAAGTGAAGCCAACCCAGAACAACTAAAAGACCTTGGCCTAAAAATAATAGAAAAAGAAGAGAAAAAATAACCATGGTTAAAACTAGAATCGCCCCCTCCCCTACTGGAGATCCCCACATTGGAACAGCCTATACTGCCCTTTTTAATTATGCTGTTGCCAAGAAAAATAAAGGCAAATTTGTTCTTCGTATTGAAGACACAGACCGCGCACGGTTAGTTCCGGGTGCGACTGAAAAGATACTTGATTCCCTTACGTGGCTGGGGCTTGCTTGGGATGAGGGACCGATTCATCAGTCAGACCGACTGAGTCTTTACCAAAAAAAAGCCAAAGAATTGGTCGGCAAAGGATTGGCTTACTACTGCAGTTGTTCATCAGAGCGGTTGGAAAAAGTAAGAGCCGAACAACAGGCAAAAAAAGAAGTTCCAAGATACGATCGAAAATGCCGCCAGAAACCTCCGAGCAAAGAAGAAATCGAAAAAGGAAATTGTGTAATAAGATTGAAAGTCCCAGAAAGCGGAGAAACTTCTTTTGAAGACCTGGTTCGCGGAGAAATTACTTTTCAAAACAAAGATATTGATGACAGCGTACTTTTAAAATCTGACGGCTGGCCCACTTACCACTTGGCAGTTGTTGTTGACGATTCCGACATGGAAATTAGCCATGTCATCAGAGCAGAAGAGTGGCTTTCATCAACACCAAAGCATATTTTACTTTATAACGCATTCAAATTAAAACCCCCAATTTTTGCTCATCTACCACTGCTAAGGAATCCTGATAAAAGCAAAATCTCAAAAAGAAAAAACCCAGTTTCTTTGATTTGGTACAAGGAACAAGGTTATTTGCCGCAGGCTTTGCTAAATTACTTATCTTTGATGGGTTGGTCTATGCCAGATGAAAGAGAAAAATTCACATTAAAGGAATTTATTGACAACTTTGATTTCGCACGAGTAGATCCGAGTGGTCCAGTCTTTGATCTTCAGAAGTTGGATTGGCTTAATGGGCAGTGGATTCGTTCGTTACCAGAAAAAGAGTTAGCCGACAGATTGAAAGATTATACAAAGAGGGATTTAAAGCAAATCGAAATAGTTCTGCCGCTCGTTCGCGAAAGATTAAAGAAACTTTCTGAATTTGAAGCTCAAACAAAGCTCTTTTTCGAAGAACCGTCCGTTGACACCAAATTATTATTGGACTTGGGACATAATGAAAAAGAGACAAAGGAAGCCCTGGGGGAGGCGGCCAAACTTTATAAAGGTTTGGGTTGGGGAACACCGAGATTGGAAGGGGAAACAAGGAAATTATCAGAAAAATTAGGCTGGATTGCCTCGGATTTATTCATGTGTTTGCGAATAGCCATTACGGGAAGCAAAGTGAGCCCACCACTTTTTGAGACATTAACTGTTTTAGGAAAAGAAGAAACGGTTAAAAGACTTAAAAAAATATCGAGTTTATTTTCAAAATAATTAAAATTGTTTAACAATCTTCCCTCACCCGTGCTAAAATTAAGTTAATGATTGCTAATCCGACTGAGAGTTGGCTAAACTCTTTTCTGTCTGTTGGAAAAGTTGTTGCAGCTGAACAAAATAAAAGGTTCGAGCGAGTGTCCGAGGTCTTTACGTGGCTCGCTTTAGCTCTAGCCCTTTTTTCAGTACAAGTTCCTTTTGGCCAAACAATGGATAAAAAAATTGTTTATCCATTTGTTGTAGGTGGGGCAGTTTTTTGCATCGTTTGGTTCAGGCTTTTTCCCCGCCGATTTTCCGGGCTACCCAAGAATTTTATTTTCAGTCTTTTGGCTAATTTTTCTGTTGCACTTTTAATCCATACAAGTGGAAGTGGTGAGATTAGTCGATATTTGGTTGTACTTTATTATGTTATAACGGTCGGCGCTGTTGTTAGTATGCCTACTGTTGCTGCTCTTATGATTGCTTCGGCCGCGCTTATTTTAATTTTAGCTGAATGGGTTTCAAGTGGAGCACCCAGTGCTGCTTTGAGCTCTACGATTCTTTATTCGTTGGGCTTATTAATAGTCGTTTTTTATACCCGTTCACTAGCGGGGGAGGCGGCTCTATCAAGACAAAAAGAAGAGGAGGAAAACTTAGAGAAGGAGAGAACCCTTAGTAAACTAAAAGACGAATACGTTTTTATTATTTCACATAAGTTAAAACAGCCCGCCGCTGCAATTAAGGGCTGTATCGATACAATAAGTAAAGATTATTATCAAGAGTTAGATTCGGAGGCTAGGGAAACACTCGAATTTATCAAGACAAATAATGAGAGACTAGAGAAACTTTTAGACGATCTTTTAGATATTTCACAAATCGAAAAAGGAACTATGCAAATAAATCTTTCAGATGTTTCTTTAAGCCCTGTTATTAGTGAAGTACTTTCAAACTTATTCCTTGATGCACAGTCGAAAAAAATTTCGCTTCTGGAAAGAGGCGATTTAGACACGGCGGTTAATGCTGACGCTAATCGTCTTAAAGAAGTTTTAATGAACTTGGTTGGTAATGCGATTAAATATACGCCCGAAGGGGGTAGAGTTGTGGTGGAAGTTAGAAAAGGAGAAGGGAAAGCTGAAATCTCTGTTTCAGATACCGGTATTGGAATTAGCATTGAAGATCAAAAAAATCTTTTTGGTAAATTCTTTAGAGCCGAAAATGAAAAAACAAAAGCAATTAAAGGGAACGGTCTAGGACTTTTCATTACGAAACAATTAGTTGAAAAGATGGGAGGCGAAATTGGTGTGAGAAGTGAATTTGGTAAGGGAAGCACCTTCTTCTTTACACTACCGAGGTATCGTTGGTAATAATGGAAAAACGAAGAATAATTTTCTCTAGATTAGAGAGACTTGAAGAGATTCTTGTCGGGCTATTTTTTATAACCGGTATCGCTGTTGCATTGTCGCCCCTGGATTTACAATTGAATAAAGGGCTTTTTATCGCTTCGTTAATTTTCGTTTTGGCTTTCGTTTTTCTCTGGCATAAATTAAAAATTCCTATTCCATATGAACGCAAGAAAACAGCCGAGCTTCTGGTTTACCTTTTAATTATTACACTGGTTGTTCACAATAGTGGGGGTGTGTCTAGTTATTTTAGTTTTCTTTACATTCTTCCTGCTTTTTCAGCTGCCGTAACTATTAATAGGCTTCAGTCTATAGCTATTTGGGTTTTGTGCTGCATGTGTATTTTTGGAGAGTTGATCCTTTTTCCGCCGACCAGTACAAATGTTTTCATTACAAGTGATTTTGCTTCTTCACTACTTACCTATTTTGGTGTGAGTTTAGTTTTTGCCCACGGGCTTTTCTTATCAAGAGAAATCAAAGTAGCACAGGTTGCTGCTACGAGTGCAACAGTCGAAAAAGAAAAGGCAGTTAATAAATTGAAGGATGAGTTCCTTTTTGTAATTGCCCACGAACTACGGGGCCCAATAACGGCAATTAGAGGATATATAGAACTATTCCTTACAAGTGGGAAAGAACTGAATGCGAAAGCGAAAGAGTTTGCCGATGCAGCCTTTAGACAGAGCTCGAAATTAAACAACCTAATTGGAGAACTGCTTGACGTATCGCGTTTAGAAACTGGAAAGTTGAGGCTTTCGAATGAGGTATTTGAGCTAAATGGCTTTCTAAAAGAAGTGCTAAAAGAAGTTGAAGCCGAAGCCAAAGAAAAAAATATTTCATTTAACTTCATCCCTTCGCCTCTTAACATCTTTGTCGAGACAGATAAAGAAAGGATTAGAGAAGTGGTACTTATTTTAGTAGAAAATTCCTTGAATTTTACAGCTCCGTTTGGTCAAGTGAAGGTCGCTGTTGGGGCAAAAGAAGGTAAAGCATATGTTTCGGTAGCCGATAATGGGGTTGGAATTGCTAAGCAAGAGCTATCGTATATATTCGAGAGATTTTATTCTTCAGATGGAAGTAAAATCCAAAAAGCCGGGGGAGCAGGGCTAGGACTTTTCCTAGCAAAAAGTCTAGTAGACAAAATGAGTGGTGAGATTTCTGTCGAAAGTCAGGTTGGGAGGGGTAGTAGATTTACCTTTACCTTGCCAATAGTTCCTCATGAGTAATCCTCAAGGTTTGTAATTTAGCCTTCCGTTTGTTAAAATTCTTCTACATTTATACTGAGCTTGTCGAAGTATTGCGGGGTCGTCTAGTGGTAGTCGTCTCAACAGCGACCCGCCGGAGAGGCGGGATTATTGCCGGATCGTCTAACGGTAGGACAGCAGACCCTGGATCTGCATATCTAGGTTCGAATCCTAGTCCGGCAGCCAGATTGCGCACCTCTAGCGACCCACATTCCTTAAATAGACCATGTTTTCCTCCAAAATCACTAGTTTTTTCTTGAAACACTCATACCGAAAACTCATGCCTATCATAGTATCCATAATGTACTATTGACAGGTAGTATCTTTTTTGATACAGTCCTAATGGAAGCTATTTTTAAATAAAAAGATAGTTATAGTGAAAAAGATACTATGTCAGAAAAAACTATTAAGAATTCTAATAATGATCCCTTAGAATACCTTTTTGTAGACGGCACAGAGGTTAATAGGGAATTGTTAGCAAATCTTCTTAAGGATTATATCGGAATTGATAATAAGACTCTTGGGCCGGTTTTCAAGGAGGCTTTTTCCAACCTTGACGCAAGATTGAAGCTCTTGGTTTACCTTCTCTACAGAAAAGCACTTTTAGAGACGGGGAAAATCTCTTCGGAAAATGAGCCTGAAAAGCCTAAGGAGATTAGCAAGAAAACAGGAGTTAACTACAACTCTACTAGATCTTATTTGTCGCAACTTAGATCTAAGGGAGTTGTTGATATGGGAAAAGGTGGGAGTTATTTTATTCCTGGTTACTCGCTATCGAAGATTGCTGACGAGCTGAAAAGAGGTTTGAAAAAAGATGAGTAAAGATATCCAAGAGCAATTAGAAGATCTCAAAAGAAGGATAACAATCCTAGAGCAGGCCATTAGCAAGACGAGGTTTGATACTCTGCCTGAGCACCGTCAGAGCAAGAAATTGAGTATTAAAGAATTTCTAATTTCAAAAAAAACCACTAACAATGTCCAAAAGACACTCGCGATCGGCTGTTTTTTAGAAAAAAATGAAGGCTTTATATCTTTTAACGTTGATGACCTGAGGAGTGAGTATGAGAAAGCCAAGGAGAAAAAACCCCTTAACATAAATGACAAAGTCAATATCAATGTCAAAAACGGGCATATGGCCGAAGCTTCAGAAAAAAAAGACAATAAAAAAGCTTGGTATATAACAAATTCGGGTGAAAGACTCCTTGAAAACAACTTCGATGAATCCTGAGAATGCCCTTGGCCAACTACCAGTAAGACTGCGCAAAGAACTTTTACAAGCTCTTAACAAAATAATGGTAAATTTTCGGGAAGGTAGATGGGAGCCATCCGAGCTTAATGGTGGCAAGTTTTGTGAAGTAGTATACTCCATTTTGAACGGCCACATAACTGGTTCATTTCCACAGAAATCTTCCAAACCCCCTAACATGGTTGACGCTTGCAACTCTCTTTCCAGAGTTCCGGCAGCATTTCCGCGGTCGGTGCGAATTCAAATTCCAAGAATGTTGATAGCGTTGTACGAGGTCCGCAATAATCGTGGGGTAGGGCACGTGGGCGGAGAAGTCGATCCAAATCACATGGATGCTACTGTAGTACTGTATTGTTCCAAATGGATTATGGCTGAGTTGGTCAGAATTTTCCACAACGTTGACACCCAAGAAGCGACTGCCGTTGTCGAGGTGCTGACTGAAAGAGAAACTCCAACAATTTGGAAAGTCAATAATAAAAAAAGAGTATTAAATACTCAATTGACCATGAGAGAAAAAACGTTGCTACTCCTCTACTCGGAAAATAATCGGGTAACAGAAAAGGTTTTAGTATCCTGGACAGAACACACAAATTCAGGTGTTTACAGACGCGATGTCTTAATACCAGGACACAGAAATCGACTATGGGAGTACGATAAAGTGGACAAAAGCGTAACACTATCTCCTCTTGGGATAGCATATATTGAGAGCCGTTTGTTATAAATGGAGCCTATGGGATCGAACGGTTCTAGACCGTCGTGCTCAGCCAATTTTAAATTGACAAGGCAACAAACCATAAAATAAAATTAAAGTATGGTAAAGACAGCTCGCCTTGGTTTTCTTGTTTCCACTCTACTCATTTCGATTGTTGCTCTTAATCTTACTTCTCTTTGGGCCAAAACTAGTTCTGAAAAAGCAGCCAAAGAGATCGCTAGTAACAGCTCTGGCGCTGTTTTGGCCGGATGTAACCCTTGTTTTGAATTTTATTTGAAAGATTCAAGTGATGGTAGTTACCTACAGGGAGCAACGGCAGCTCTTTTAACCCAAGAGCCTTTTAACTTTTCGAGTTTCGGCTTTACACAATATGTCAAATCAGGTGTTGTAATCTACACAACTGTAACTGATGGATCATTAAAAGAGGGATATACCTTACCACCTACCGTCGAAGTTCAAATTTCCAAATCAAGTTACATCACTAAAACGACAAGTATAACAACAAGCATCTCGCCTCCGGATACAGTCTACTTGGACCGGGTGCCTTCGCAACCATCTACGAATAATACTAGCAGTGGTATAACAATTGTTCAAATGGTGAAAATCCAAAATGTTACTCTACCGGCTGTTTTTAGAATCGGAGAAACTACTGACCTGAAAAAAATAACGAGCCCAAATAAAGTTGAAAATCTAACTCTAGATACAGGTAAAAACACTATAAAATTTAATGAAGCTGTCGATCTTTCTTCTTCAGAGGTAGTGAATAAATTTAGAAGCCTTGATCAGTATGTTAAGGCTGATAAGTCAGGAGTCGTTTCGATTGATTCTGGGAAACTACCGGCACTTAACAAAAAAGCCACTATTAAGATGAAAAGCCTCCCTTTCGTTAAAACTCCTAGGGTTCTAGTCAATGGCAAAGAAGACAGGGGAGTTGTCTCTAATATAAGCTATTCTAGTGGAGTTCTTACATTTGATGTCACTCACTTTTCTACTTTTACGGCAGCGCCTACAATTACAATATCAGAGCCCAAGGATGGGTTTGAAACAAAGGAGAAAAAAATTACTCTGAAGGCACTGGTTTCCGACCCAATCGCCACGGTGTCTGCATATTTGAACGGTAGGAACCTTGGAAAATTAAAAGTCGCGACAAAATCCGGGGAGATTTCTTCAAATATTAATTTGGTAGAAGGCGTGAACAAAATTCTGTTGAACGTCGTTTCGGCAAATGGGGCTACTGCTTCAGCAACGGTTAGTGGAAGATTGATCGCTGCAGCAGCTAAATCAAATCTTCTGCTGTATACATTGCTAGCTATTCTTGCAATTGTGGCTATAGCTTCACTAGTTTACTGGCTTGTAAAGCTTAGAAACAAAAAAAGTAACTCATCAACCAATCTTTAGCTATAAATAATTGCTACCCGAAGCTTTGAGGGCTTCAGCGGGCAGAAACCGTTGAGTCGGGCTAGCTTGCGTGCTCTTCATGCGCCCACTCCTTTCCTTCTTTGACCTTTCTTCAGAGGATCTGGTAGAATCTTGAAAAATCTGGTTTAATTATGGAAATGAATCCGTATGTTGTTGAATATTTTATATTTGTTTTGTTGGCGACTTTTGGGACACTGCAACTTGCCTTCTCCAACAAAAAGTCAATCCGGTTTTTTATTGGAGCTGTTCTTATATTTATTTCCTACGTTTGGTTCTTTACAGTTAGAAATCGCAATGTCCATTCCGTAGTAGAAGGAACTCAGCTCTTTTTGATTTTTGCTTTTGCATCTCTAGTTTCAATTCTGCTCACTAAGTATTTAAAGTATTTTTACAATAAAAGATGAATCTACTCAGTTTAGATAAAAACCTTTTTTTATTTATCAACAGCTTTGTTGGCAAATTTCCGGTTTTTGACGATCTTGTTAAATTGGTAGTGAATGAGTATTTTGTCCCTGTAACGCTTGCTTTGATCCTTCTTTATCTCTGGTTTAGACCAAGTAATGTAAAAGAGAGGAGTCAAAGAATGGTTGTTTCAGCAAGTATTTCTATTGGTGTGCTAAGCTTAATAATAGCCTTGAGCAACCATTTTTTTGTTAGAGTACGGCCCTTTGGAGAGCTATCAACTAACCTACTTTTTTACAAGCCTACGGATCCCTCCTTTCCAAGTAATGCAGCTACTGTTGGTTTCGCTCTTGCAACGGCAATATTTTTTGCAAATAAGAAAATCGGTAGCGCCGCACTCTTTCTCGCCGGTTTTTACGCTTTTTCAAGGGTTTATGCGGGAGTTCACTACCCAAGCGACGTTCTAGCCGGTGCTTTATTGGGAGTAGCAGTTATATATGTTGTTAGTAAGTTCGATAGACAGCTTAAATTTCTTGGTTTTACTATACAGAAAATTCAAAGAAGACTAAATTTTGAAGATTAATTTATTAATAAAATCAGGAGATAGAGTGAATTATAAAGAAATTATTTTAAAGTTAGAATCGCTTTCGAATCAAAAAAATAGGGAAGGAATGGCTAGGTTTGGGATAAATACAAAGGCGGCTCTTGGAATTTCAATCTATACTTTGCGCGATATTGCAAAGGGGATTCCGAAAAACCATGAGTTAGCGCTGAGACTTTGGGACAGCGGAATCCACGAAGCGAGGCATTTGGCAAGCCAAGTTGATGAGCCGGAAAAAGTAACAGAAGAGCAATTTGATTCTTGGGTAGCCGATTTTAATTCCTGGGATATCTGCGACCAAGTTTGTAGTAATCTCCTTGATAAAACACCCTTTGCTTATAAAAAAGTTTTTGAGCTAGCTAAAAAAGAAGCTGAATTTGAAAAAAGAACAGCCTTTACACTGATGGCTTGTCTTTCAGTTCATAACAAAGATTTAAAAGATTCTGACTTCGAAAGATTTTTTCCTTTAATAAAAAGAGAGGCAGTCGATGAGCGAAATTATGTTAAAAAAGCAGTTAATTGGGCCCTTCGGCAAATTGGAAAAAGAAACAAGAATTTAAACAAAAAAGCAATCGAAGTTGCGAAAGAAATTTCTAAGATGGATTCGAGGTCTGCAAAATGGATTGCATCCGATGCCCTTCGCGAACTTCAAAGTGAACCAGTCCAAAAAAGGATGGGAGATTGACTGAAAACAAAATGTATTTATTGTAAACTATAAATAGATGCACCTAAGCAAAAGCCTAACCAAAAAACGATTAGTACTTTTGTTCATCGTAATTACCGTGGTTTTAATTGTATCAGGTTCAGGCTTGTACTATTTAGAGATAAATAAAAAGCCCACAAATTCCACCCAAAACTCCAGCAAAGAGCAACCCCAACAAACTAATCAATCAAAATCCCAATCCTCGCAATCGTTTGCCTACATATTAGTTGCCTACAAGGGACAAGTTTTTGGTGCCAAAGTCCCAAAGGGCTGGTCTATTACGGATAATGAAAGCGGTATCGATATTATGGATCCGGCCGATAACAACACTGGAGCAACAGGAGCGGTTGCGGTTGGTTGGTACGGTTACCAGACTCCCGATGGTTTTATTAGTTTTATGGTTCAGGCTGTTGGCGGTACGAATATGAAGGTGGAAAATGAATCAGCCGAAGAATCGGTTAAAGATCCATGTAATAACCTGACTTGGAAAATGAAAACTAAAACTTTCACGTTTCAGAAAAACGGGAAGACCCTGAAAGCAAAAGCCAGCGCCGGTGTTTTAAATGGCTATGGGCAATTTATGGGAATGATAATTGCGTTTCAGACAACACCTGATAAATGGAGTAAGTGGGCACCAACTTTGGAGAGAGTAGCTCAGTCAATCACAATTATTAATCCCTCGAAAGCTGGTGGAATTGATAAGGTACGCTTGCCGACAGCCGCTGATTTATCTAATGATTCATCTCCTCTGATGGAAGCTTGGGAGTATCGAAGCAAATCTCAAGAAAAAACCTCGCATGAATTTTCCGATGCTATTATGGGTCAGGAAAGCGACTTAGTTTCGCCATCAACCGGGCAGAGTTTTATATTACCGTTGAGTTCTTATGATCCAACTGTCGGAGGTTATCGCAACCCAAATAAACCGAGTGAAATCTTGAAAGACACTTATCAGTAATTTCTTACTTAGCCCAATTAAAAAGACAATGTAGCCTTGTAAGTATTCACTACTTTAGTTACAATTAATTCTCATGAAAATAATCCGAAACATTTTTAGGCGAAAAATCCGCGGTGCTTTGACGATATTTGGTATTGCTATTGGTATCTTCGCCTTGGTAGTAATGGGGTCTCTTGCTGAAAAACTAAACAAGTTGGTTCAAGGCGGTCTTGAGTATTATGGAACAAGAATCACGGTCCAAGATGCAAAAAGTGGGATGTCTTTTTTTGGCGGAACTCCTCTCTCAATTTCAAAAATAGACGAAATTAAAAAAATTGAAGGTGTGAAAAACGCTTACGCAAGCGTCGAAATGTTGAAAGAAGACGATATAAGTGGGGTAAGTTTTGGTGTGCCCGATTCGATTGGAGGTTATGACCCAGATCAGATGAAGGACGACCCATCGGCGGCTATGTTGACGATTGCTACTGGCAGAGATATTCAAAAAAATGATATCAGAAAGGCTGTTTTAGGTTCGGATATGCCTAAAAAATTAAATGCAAAGGTCGGGGGCACAATTAAACTGAAGGGGAAAGACTTTGAGGTTGTAGGCGTTTATGATAAAACTTTTTCAGCCCCAGACAATTCAATCTCAATAAATCTCCCGGATGCGCAAGAACTTTATTTAAATACACTGCCAGCCGCTTTCAGGTCGTCTGTAAAAAAAGAAGATATAGCTACTTCTATTTCTGTCTTGGTTAAAGATGGTTTCGATCCAAATGAGATAACAAAGCAGATCAATGAAAAGGTGAAAGATGTAAAAGCGCTAGCTCCAGATGAATTTAAAAAACAAATTGCCAGTTCAGTAGCTATTTTCAATTTAATTATTTACGCTGTTGGTCTTATCGCTTTAATCGTTGGTAGTTTCTCTATTATTAATACAATGATTATGTCGGTAACTGAGAGGATTCGCGAAATCGGTATCAAAAAAGCAATCGGTGCTTCAAATTTTAGAATTTTAAGAGAGTTTGTTCTTGAAGCAGCAGTAATGGGACTACTTGGAGGATTAATGGGCCTTCTTTTAGGCTGGGGAACTGTTCGAATTATTAATGCAATTACGGCTTCTAGTGGCCAAATTATATTTTTGACTACACCAAGACTAGCAATTGGGTCGGTGGCGTTTTCAACTTTCCTTGGTGCGTTTGCCGGTCTTTACCCTGCTTGGTACGCATCACGCTTGAATCCAATTCAAGCTTTGAGGAGTGAATAAATGGACGAAGTAATTTTGGAAGTAAAAGAACTGCATAAATATTACGATCTTAGCAAAGAAAATGTTGTACGCGCTTTGCAAGGAATAAATCTGCAAATAAAAAAGGGGGAATTCACAGCAATTATTGGTCCATCAGGTTCTGGAAAAAGCACCCTGATGCATATAATGGGGGCGCTGGATACTGCAACAAAAGGACAGGTGTGGCTTGATAGGGAAGAAATTTCCAAGGAAAAAATCTCTGGACTTTATAAAATCCGCGGAAGAAAAATTGGTTTTATTTTTCAAGGGTACAATCTTATCCCGACTCTGACGGCTTTGGAAAACGTAATGCTCGCGGTTGAATATTCAGGTAGAAAAAATAATGCCAAAAAGGAAGCAACCGAAATTTTAACTGACGTTGGTCTTGGAAAAAGACTAAATCACAAACCAAACGAACTTTCCGGTGGAGAACAGCAAAGAGTAGCGGTTGCCCGCGCCCTAGTAAATAAACCGGCAATTATTTTAGCTGATGAACCAACTGGCGAACTCGATACCCAAACTTCAATGGAAATTATCACTCTCTTAAAAGATCTAAATAAAAAGGAAAATCAGACGTTTGTGCTTGTTACTCACAATCCCGAAATTGCTAAGACTTGCCGCCGAATCATTAAACTCCGCGACGGAAAAATCGAAAGTTAGTTTATGGAAGAAAGCTATCAAGAAATTTGGAAACTTGTCGAGCCACTTCTTTTTAAAGCAAAGAGAAAAGATTTTTTGATTCACACGAAAATGGTGGAAAAGGCGATGAGGGAGATTATTGCTGGTGAGGGAGGAGACACTACCTTCTTAATCCCAGCCGCGATTTTACATGATGTTGGTTGGTCAGAAGTTTCGGAAAAGCTTCAACTTGCGAAGGATGAAGAAAGAAAGAACAAGGCCCTTCAAGAGCATATCCAAAAAGCCCCAAAAATTATTAGAGAGCTCCTTACCAAAGTAAATTACGACAAAGACAAAATAGAGAGGATAGTTGACATAGTTGTTGCTCACAAATTTACAGAACCAAAGGAGAAAGAAAAGCAAATTCTAATTGATGCCGATACTTTATCAGACACATACAAAGAATCTTTTTACAGCGATGTAAAATCTTATGGCTCAACTCCGAGAGAAATTTGGGAATTTCGCAGCAAAAATACTTTTTATACAAAGACAGCTAAAGAAATATTTGAGAGAGAATTAAATGATAGACAAAAAGAGATTAACAATAAATAATCCCCTTACTCTAATCCGTTGAAATAAATCCCCCCAACGGGAAAATCGAAAACTAAAATTTTCTACACCCATAATTCTTTTACAAGACGTGTAATCTCTTCTTTAATCATACCCTATGGTATAATTAGCGCGTTGGTTGGGTATTACTGACGGAAGGAAGGTGAGCAGATGACTACAGCACCCACAACTGGAAACAGGATTGGGAGTCTTCAATTCCTGTCCATGCTTCTGTTCTGTCTCCCAAAAGGCCTTGATCTCACGCTAAATGATGGGAAATGGGCGGAAGCGATAAGACTGCTTCGTGAGCAATTCGAGAACGAATACTCGGGTCTGTTTGAGGGCTTCAGTTTTGTCGAACGGTCCCCAGCCTTTCCTTACTGCCAGCAGGTCAGCGGGTTTCTTACCTGGATCTTGTTGGGTATCGTTGAGACGATACACCGAGCTGGTAGTAGCCGCATGCGCGTGATCGATACTGCTAGAGAGGAATCTCTAAGGTATTATGAAAGTCGAGTAGGTGAACAGGAGAGAGCTGCCATAAAGGAGATGGCTAGCTGGCTCGTCACTAACGAACGAACACGTCAGCTACTGGTAGTCCCGTCGTAGTTCCAGCGAACGTCTATGCAAGGGCGACCTTTTCCAGGCCGCCCTTAGCCTTTCTTCGGCAAACCTTATTTAAATGCTGACTTTTTTGTAGTAAATCCTTTTTGCGAATTCGGTGAGGCAGAGGTAGGCTACCAAGATTAATCCGATAATCATTAAGATATTCACAGGCGGGGCGACAAATTGGAATATTTGAGAAATTGGAGTATAGATGAAAGCTGCCCCGACAAAAAATGATAATAGGCCTGCGATAAGTAACACGCTGCTTGGACGACTATTCCAAAATGCCCTTCTTGTTCTAATAAGATAAATCACAAATATTTCAGTAAGTAGGGATTCGATAAACCACCCAGTTCTGAAAAGACTTTCATGGTTGGCCAAATGACTAATAGCGTAAAACAGAAGGAAAAAAGTTGTAACATCGAAAATCGAGCTAATAAGGCCAAATGGAACCATAAATCTACTAATCTCATGGATATCCCAATGCTTTGGTTTTTTCAGATACTCTGAGTCTACATTGTCGGTGGAAATTGCTAGAGAAGGTAGATCGCTTAAAATGTTTAGTAATATTACCTGAGCGGGTAAAAGTGGGATAAAGCGGATAAACATAGAAGCTCCAGCAAGACTAATCATATTTCCGAAGTTGGCGCTAGAAGTTGTGAAAATGTATTTCATTGAATTACCAAAAGTCCTCCGCCCATCCTTTACTGCTTCTATTAACACGTCGAGGCCTTTTCGGAGTAATATAATATCAGCCGCTTCTTTTGCGATATCAAGCGCAGTGTCAACTGAGATACCAACATCAGCAGCTTTGAGAGCTGGGGCATCGTTTGCGCCATCTCCCATAAAAGCAACTGTATGCCCAGCTTGTTTTATAGCCTGAATAATCCGAAGTTTATGCTCTGGAGTGACTTTTGCAAAAATAGTTGCTTCAGCTACTGTCTCAGCAAACTCACTATCCGTTAGTACATCGATCGACTCCCCAGTGATTATGTTTTTAACTTCAATCCCTACTTGATCGCAAATATGCTTTGTGACATATTCGTTATCACCAGTTAATATTTTTACTTGCACACCGAGATTCTCCAAGTCTTTAATTGTTTCAGGAGCTGTGTGTTTCGGTCGGTCTGAGAAAACAAGAAAACCTTCAAATGTGAGATTTTTCTCATCAGACTTTGCGAGTTTATTTTTTGCTTTAATTTTTTTCGAGGCGACTGCCAGTATTCTTAAACCACTACTACTTAGCTGAATAAATTTTTCTCGTAAAATTTTTCGATAACCTTCCAGCAAAAGCGTCCGGTTCTTTTCAATGTAAATTGATGAACAGGTTTTTAAGATTTTTTCAGTTGCCCCCTTTGAAATTACAAAATAGCCTTCTTTATTTTTAGCTAGAACGGTGTTGAGCTTTCTTTCGAAGTCAAATGGCAGAGTATCAATTTTTTTAAACGAGTTGGCTTCATCTGTTATTTCCTTTCTCATTTGGGTAAATCTGTCTAGGGCGGTTTCAAGGGGGTGAGTGATTGCTGGCTGATCTACCTCTGTGTTACTAAGTAGGCCATAAAGTAGCAGTTTTGGTTCTTGCAAACCATTGTAATTAACGTAGTCTTCCAAAAAAATCTTTCCTTCTGTAATAGTACCCGTTTTATCGGTACATAATACGTCTGCGTTACCTATATCCTCTATTGCCATCAGCTTTTTTACAATCACGTGCTTTTTGGACATCATCATGGCACCTTGAGAAAGATTGATGGTAATAATAATTGGTAAAAGCTCAGGTGTGATTCCAATTGCTAGAGCCAGCGAGAAAAGAAGTGCTTCCAGTACATTAGCTGGAATCCCGAGAAATACTGGTTTGATAAAAACCATTGCCAGAAATATGAAAACTACGAGGGACAAAATGACAATAACAAGAAAATTTCCAAATTTCCTTGTTCCGGTTTGGAATTCTGTTTCTGGCTCAGCTGCTTTAAGAGCAAGAGCTGTCTTTCCAAACTCGGTATTTCCCGCAGTGGCAAAAACAACCCCAAGCCCATTTCCAGTTTCAACATTTGTACCCATGAAGGCTATATTTTCCAATTCTTGCGGAATTTCCTGGTTTACTTTAATTAAATTGCTACTTTTCTCAGCTGGTTCTGACTCACCTGTAAGCATTGACTCGTCGATTGATAAGTTTTTTGCTTCAATAAGTCGTAAATCGGCTGGAATGACACTACCCTGAAAAACTTTAACGATGTCTCCAGGTACAAGGTCAGTTGCATCAACTCTGTGTTCTACACCTTCTCGAATAACAGTAGTTTTTAGACTAGCCTTTCTTCGAAGAAGTTCAACTGCTTTTTCCGAACGGTACTCCTGGAAAAATCCCATCAGAGAGTTAACAGCAAGCATTACGAGGATAATAACTGATCCTAGGCGATCACCCATGAAAAAACTAAGAATGCTGGCAACAATTAGAATTAAAATTAGAGGGTTTTTATATTGGCTCAAAAAGATTTTTAATGCGCCTCGCCTAGACTCTCGTTCAATGTCATTTAAGCCATGTCTCTTTAATCGTCTTATAACTTCATGGTGTAAAAGACCATTACTTGAAGTCTGTAATGCCTTGAAAACCTGATCAATAGTTAAATTCCAGGGTTTGGTTATTTCAATTGTCATACTGGCAGGAAATTACCCTTCATGAAAATTATATCTCGCCAGAGAAACAAGTGCGAGATGTAATCTCGCGATTATACCATTTAAGACGTATTTCGTGTTGCTTTACGGAGCTTTCTTGTATATAGTAAAAACAAAGGAGGAATTATGTTTAATGTTGCCATCAATAGGATTGAATTGAAACCTTCGAGACTAGCTTACGCCAGTGTCTCCAGGTTCAATTCCTCCTTATTATTGCGAGAGAAAGGAGAAATAATATGGTAAAAATCGGTATAAATGGCTTTGGTAGAATAGGACGAAGTGCTTTCAAAATTGCTTTAGATAATCACGCAGATGATGTTGAAATTGTCGCTATCAATGATTTGACTGATGCTAAAACGCTTGCCCATCTTTTAAAATACGATACTGCTTACGGAATTTATCATCGAAAAATTTCCTCGGATCAAAATGACATAATTATCGATGATAAAAAATATCACGTTTATGCTGAGAAAGACCCATCGCTTCTCCCCTGGAAAAACTTGGGTGTTGATGTGGTACTTGAATGTACAGGAAGATTCGCAGACAAAGAGAAATCTTCTGCTCATCTTAAAGCTGGAGCAAAAAGAGTGATTATTTCAGCACCAGCAAAAGACGCTCCAACATTTTTAATTGGGGTAAACCACGATAAATACGATGGAAGTGAACCTGTTATCAACAACGCTTCCTGTACTACTAATTCGATTGCTCCTCCTGTCTCTGTAATAAACGAAAAATTTGGGATAGAAAAAGCTTTTCTAAATACGATTCATAGTTACACAGCCGATCAAAATCTGCAAGATGCTCCGCACAAAGATTTACGAAGGGCGAGGGCTGCAGCGGAAAATATAGTCCCCACTTCAACAGGAGCGGCAATTGCCACCACAGAGGTGATCCCAGATCTTAAGGGAAAATTTGATGGGATTGCAATTAGAGTTCCAACTCCGGTTGCTTCTCTTTCTGATCTCACATTTTTGTTGAAAAAGGAAACAACCGCGCAGGAGATAAACAAAGTTTTGGAAGAAGCGTCAAAAAGCGGCCGCTTGAAAGGGATTTTGGCTGTGAGCAGTGATCCAATTGTCTCTTCTGATATTGTCGGTCGAACAGAAAGTTCTATTGTTGATTTGCCGCTAACTCAGGTTATAGGGGGTAATTTAGCCAAAGTTTTTGCTTGGTATGACAATGAAATAGGCTATTCCCATAGGTTAGTTGAAATGGCAATTTTGGCGGCAAAGAAAATCAAAAATTAGTTCTCTATGAAAATTTATATAGCTTCCGATCACGCAGGATTTGAGTTAAAAGAAAAAATTAAGAACCATCTTAAAGAGAATAATTACGAGGTTGAGGATTTGGGTGCTCACGTATTAAATAAAGACGACGATTACCCGGATTTTGCTTTTGTGGCAGCCGAGAAAGTAGCAGAGTCAAAAGGAAAATCAAAAGCAATTTTGTTTTGCGGATCAGCGGAGGGTATGTGTATTGCTGCTAATAAGGTTAGGTGGGTAAGAGCAATTGCAGCTTGGACTCCGACAACTGCGCAATTGAGTCGTGAGCGTAACGATGCAAATGTACTCTGTCTCTCAGGTGGAAAAACACTGGTTCCAATTCCCGGGTTATCGCTCGAGGAGGCGGAAAGAATAGTTGATGCTTGGCTTTCAACAGAGTTTTCAGCTGAAGAGAGGCACATGAGACGCCTTAAAAAAATTGAGGAATTCGAGGCTTTATGGCAGAAATAATCCCAGCGATTTTAAGTAGAACTGTCGCCGATTACCATAAAAAATTTAAAGCAATTGAACCTCTAACAGAGTGGGTTCAGATTGATATCGTCGATAATAAGTTTGCCAGAAACCAGACAATTGGATATAAAGAAGTCACCTCTTTTAGAACATTAAAAAAACTTGAGATTCAGCTAATGGTAGATTTTATTGAAGATTGGATTGATCCTTTTGTTAAAGCCCGAGCTTCTAGAATTATAGTGCCTTATGAAAGTGCTCGAGATCCTATTGGTTTAATTCATCATATGCGCCACCACGATATTCAAATCGGTTTTTCAATAAACCCGGAAACTCCAGTTTCTCGCCTGCAACATGTGATAGATAAAGTTGATACAGTGCTGCTGCTAGCTGTGTACCCGGGTTTTTCAAGACAGCATTTTGTCCATGGGACTCTTGGAAAGATTACGGAACTTCGATCCATGCGACCAGATATTATAGTCGAAATTGATGGGGGAATTGAGCCAGGAACTGCTCGGCGTTGCGCCGAGCTTGGAGCAAATATACTAGTGGCTGGTAGTTTCATTTTTGAAAACGAGAATATCAAAGGAGAAACTTACCAAGAAAAAATAAAAAACGCCCTATCTATTTTGAAAGAAGATATCGAAGGAATTGTACCTGTTGTGGAAAGTTAATATCTTCACTACTATGTTAACTGAGGAGCACTTAAAAATTTTAGAGAAAAAAGCCTGTGAAATAAGAGAAGACATTATAAAAATGCTTCTTGAAGCAGGCAGTGGTCATTCTGCTGGTTCTTTGGGGATGGCAGATGTTTTTACCGCTCTCTATTTTTCTGTTTTAGATCACAATCCCAAAAACCCAAACTTTGAAGACCGTGATAGATTAGTACTTTCCAACGGCCACATTGCTCCAGTTTTATACGCAACCTTAGCACACAGTGGTTACTTTCCTATGGAAGAGCTTTTTACTCTGCGGAGAATTGGTTCCCGTCTTCAAGGGCATCCTCATTTTGGATCTCTCCCTGGAGTAGAAAACACTTCTGGCTCTCTTGGTCAGGGATTGTCTCAAGCAATTGGAATAACTCTTGCAGGACGCCTGGATAATAAAAAATATTGGGTTTATTGCATAACTAGTGACGGCGAGCACGATGAGGGTCAGACTTGGGAAGCCGTAATGTTTGCGGGGAAAAATAAATTGCACAACTTAACAAACATCATTGATCGAAACAACATTCAAATCGATGGATTTACAGAAGACGTTATGCCACTCGAGCCATTAAAAGAAAAATATGAATCATTTGGCTGGCACGTGTTGGAGGTTGATGGGCACAATATTAGAGCAATTGTTGATGCATGTAGGCAAGCTCAGGCAATTTTAGAAAAGCCAAGTGTTATAATTGCCCATACGATTCCAGGAAAAGGGGTTGATTTTATGGAAGCCGATCCTTCTTGGCATGGAAAATTTCCAAGTCCCGAACAAGCCAAAAAAGCTTTGCATGAATTACGGACTTTGAAAGGAAAAATTGTGAGCGAACATGAGTGACTTTACAATTTTTGCGTTGGCTAAAATAAAATGATAGGCTTAGCAGGTATAGGGGTTCTGGTACTAATTATTATTGCAGTCTTTAGCGCTAGCAAAGGAGGTGAGGACATAATGAATACAGTTGTCAAAATGGGACTTGGGTTGGCGATTGCAGTAGTTTTTCCGTTGATGGTCGGCCTTGGAATAGAGGCTTTTTACCCTTCTCCACAAATGAGCGAAAACTGCGAATCAATTATGCAGAGAAACTTTGGCAAGGACGGACCGACTGAAGATCAACAAGCCGAGATGGATAAATGCAACAAGGATTTCCAGAAAGAAAATGAGACGTATAATCGCAACGTCTTTATTCCAATTACAATAATTGGTTTTGTTGCGCTTGCTGGTGGGGCATTGTTTCTTAGTGAGGCGATGGGACCAGTAGGGCCAGGGCTTGTCTTTGGTGGAATTTTCACGATCCTTTATGGTGCCGGCCGGGGAATGACCGCGGTTGATAAGAGGTGGCTCTTTTTGGAATTAGTTGTTGTACTGATTGGATTGGTTTTGGTGACTAGAAGGTACCTAAATGTGGCGGCCAAGGCGAATAAATGAGGGAAACTGTCCTAAATTCAAAAATTTTTGATTCCGACATCGAGAAAATTTCGATGCGGGATGGTTATGGGGAAGGTTTACTTGAGGCTGGGAAAAACCCGGATGTTGTTGCATTGAGCGCAGACCTTAAGCAATCAACCCGCGTAGATTCTTTCGCGGAAAAATTTCCTGAGAGGTTTTTTGAGTGTGGTATTGCCGAGCAAAACATGATTGGAATTGCAGCAGGGCTTGCTTTAAACGGGAAAATTCCTTTCGCCTCGTCTCTGGCAGTTTTTGCTCCTGGAAGAACCTGGGATCAAATTAGAGTCAGCGTTTGTTATTCAAAAGCGAATGTAAAAATAGTTGGCTCTCACGCTGGAATCAGTGTTGGTGGTGATGGAGCAACTCATCAAGCTTTGGAAGATATTGCGATAGCGAGAGTTTTGCCGAATATGGCTGTGGTTGTTCCGTGTGATTACATCGAGACTAGAAAAGCAGCTGTTTATGTTGCAGAGCACAAAGGCCCGCTTTATCTTCGCTTTGCCCGGGGAAAAACTGCAGTAATTACAACAGAGGCAACACCTTTTAAATTCGGCCAAGCGGAAATTTTCAGAGAAGGAAAAGATGTAACCATTATTGCTTGTGGCCCATTGGTTTACTACTGCCTTTTGGCTGCAAAAGAACTAGAAAAAGAGGGAATTAGCGTGCAAGTTATCAACAACCATACGGTGAAACCAATTGACAAGCTTGGAATTGCAAAAGCGGCTAAAGAAACAGGCGCAATTGTTACAGTGGAGGAACACCAAATAGATGGTGGTCTTGGTGGAGCAGTAGCCGAGGTTTTAGCTGAGAGCTATCCTGTTCCAATTGAAAGAATTGGGGTAAAAGATACATTTGGTGAGTCTGGACATCCGAGAGAGTTACTGGACAAGTATGGGATGGGTGTAAAAGATATTAAGGAGGCCGTAAGGACAGTTTTAAAAAGAAAAGGCACGTCATGAACGCTCAAAAATGGTTAGCAAAAGCTGAAGCAGAAGGTTTTGCCCTGGGGGCTTTTAATATTGATAATCTTGAAATTTTCAAGGGAGTTTTGGCAGCCGCAAAAAACAAAAAAGCACCGGTTATTATGGAATTTTCTTCTGGAGAAGAAAAGTTTGTTGGTGTAAATAACATTGTTGATCTTGTTGACAACGCGAGGGAGGAAGGTGCAACAATTCTTATAAATTTGGATCATTGCCCGGATAAGGCTGGTATTGAAAAGGCAATTAAAGCTGGCTTTGATATGGTTCATTTTGATGGTTCCAAGTTGCCTTACGAGGAAAATTTGAAAATTGCCAAAGAAGTTGTTCCAAAAGTCCACGCTAAGGGACTTACTGTCGAAGGTGAAATAGATCATATCGCTGGCTCTTCGGGGGTACATAGCGGAAAATTGTCGCAAGATGAGATAAAAAAAGCTTTAACTAACCCAGAGAAGGCAAAAGAATTTGTTGAGGAGACAGGAATAGACATTTTCGCTGCATTTTTTGGCAACTATCATGGGATTTTTGAGGGGCAGGAAAAACAGGTTGATTTCGATCTTTTGAAAAAAATAAGAGCAGCTCTTCCAGGCACTTTCCTATCAATGCACGGGGGGAGCGGAATTTCCGATGAACAGGTGAAGGAAGCAATAAAAGTTGGGGGAATTGTAAAAGTTAACATCAATACGGAACTGCGGCAAGCTTTTAGAGACACTACGGAAAAAGTTTTGAGTGAAAAACCGGAAGAATACGCGGTTTATAAAATTATGCCAACCGTTATAAGTGCGATTCAAGAGGTTGTTGAGCATAAAATAGACATATTCGGCTCAGTCGGTAAGGCTAATTACGCATAATCTTGCGTCGCTACCGCTCCTAAAACTTATGCCGACCGTTATAACATCGATCCAAGCCGTTGTAGAGCGCAAAATTGAAATTTTTGGGTCGGCTGGAAAAACTGAGTCCGCATAAGTTTGCGACCACTTCGTGGGCTAAAACTAATGCCAGATGTTATCTCCGCAATTCAGTCAGTTTTCGAACACAAGATCGACATATTCGTTTCCGCCGGTAAGGTTGTCGAATAAAACAGCCGATTCTAGCGAACGAATAATTTGAGCAACCAACCTAACAAACTAAAGGATTTATCCTGTTCGTTGATCTTATCTTGAAGGCTAGTATTTTCCTGAATCAAAGCTTCTATCGCTGACTGGATAGCCGTTTTGTCACCTTGATTTTGGATCTGGCTATGCAGTTGATAAAGCTGCATTATTCTTAGCTGGTTTTGCTCAAGCTGCTCTTTTAGGTTTTCTAGGCCAGGATAATGAGGGCCAATTAAGAATTTAATTAACCCTTTTCTAGCCTCAACTTTATTTAGCTGTTCTCTAATTTGCTCCTGAGTTTGGATTTGTGCTCGTGCCTGTACTCTTACCTGGTCACCAACACTGCCTGAAGTTTGGATTTGAAGAAGGGCTTGAAAGCGTTCCTGAACCCTTTCCATGTTTTGCTGAGCAGTTTGGTTTTTGTTTTGGTTAGCGCTAGAGGTAGCCTTTAGGGATTCCTGCTCCTGTGTTTGGGTCTGGATTTGTTGGTCATCACCCTGGTTTTGGGTTGAAGTTTGAGTTTGATTTTGGACTTGACTATCTTGCTCGCTCACAGCAAAAACAGTGGATGGGAAAGCTAGAAGTAAGAACGCTAATAAAAAGCTGGCAGATCTTTTCATAAGTTTCACCGCCTTTCGGAGTCTATATGTTCATATTATACCAAAAAAAGAAAGTCTGAATGGTAGAAATCCGCTATCCTAATGGTTAATTTTGATTGAGTGAGGACAAAGTTTTTTAGTTTCTTCTTCACAAATTGAGCACATCTATTTTAGTCCACAAAGTGGTCGCAGCATTTGAGAGTACCCAAATTTAGTCCATGAAATGGTCGCAGAACGCAAAGCGATCTACTTGAACGATTAGGGAAAGAATTTGGTTACGGAGAATGCTATACTTATTTTGAAAGGTTTATCTGTCCAATGTTTGATGTAATAACTGTAGGTTCTGCAACAAGAGACGTCTTCTTAAAATCAAAAGAGTTTAAACCTAAGCGTGACCGCTCTTCCCCAACTGGTTTTAATTTACCTCTTCCTCTTGGCAGTAAATTAAATGTTGAGGAGCTTATTTTTGAAACAGGTGGAGGAGCGACAAATACCGCAGTTACTTTCGCAAGACAAAAATTAAATACAGCTTGCATTTGCCGAGTTGGAGATGATCCCGGAGGTAAGGCTGTGGCCGAGTCATTAGAAAAAGATGGTGTCAGTACCGAATTTGTTATTAAAGATAGAGAAAACTACACTGGCTATTCGATTATTCTCGTTGTAAAAAATGGTGAGCGAACTATCCTTGTTTTCAGAGGTGCAAGTGGGGACTTTTGCGAAGAAGATTTTCCAAAGAGCCTAGATTCAAAGTGGCTTGTTATTACTAGTCTTGGTGGAAATATCAAGCTTTTGAACTCTCTGGTGAAAGAAGCAAAAGAAAAGGGAACTAAGGTTGCCTTGATTCCCGGAGGTGGGGAACTAGAAAGTGGTCTTCGGGTTCTTAGGCCAATTTTTGCTAAAGCGGATGTTGTTATAATGAATAGAGAAGAGGCTAGCGAACTCACAGGTATTTCATTCGATGATAAAGAAAAGTTGACCCACAGAACTTGTCTTTTAGCTGCCGGGATTGGAGTGGTTACAGACGGGGAAAATGGAGCTACGGCTTGTGACGGCAACTATTTTTATCACATTGGCACACATAGTAATAGCGCTGTTGATCGCACTGGGGCAGGTGATGCTTTCGCATCCGGCTTTATTGTTGGGTTAATAAAATACGAAAATATTGAAGGTGCCCTAGAACTTGCTATTGATAACTCATCGTCCGTCGTTAGTTTCTTCGGAGCAAAGAAAGGGATACTGCGTTTGGGAGAAAGACCGTTCAGGGAAAAATTACCAATTAGTAAGCAAAAGGTCAAATAGTATTCTTTGTAACAAAATAATTTTCGCTAATCGCTTAATGATTTTGGTACTCTCGAATACTGCGACCACTGAAGTGGGCTAGAGAAATGAAAAGTACAGTAGCTGAATTTTTTTCAACTCAATTAAATATTGATCCCGATATTTTCTCACGAAACATTGACGCGCTAGAGAAAATAACTGACAAAAAGCAGGTTCTGGAGCGGTTTTACGAAGAAAACCATGAAAAAGCTGGAAGAATATTAACAGGGCTCGGTCTTACCTATCCAAAAGCAGAAGAGCTCTACACAACGATTAAGGAGTGTGTACGAAAGCTGGATAAACAGATGTTTGAGGCCTTGGGCCACCCTAGTTACTTAGAGAGTAAAGGTTGTTATAATTTAATGTCTGCAGCTCTAGCCTTGCATCAAGATCGGACGGGCTTTTTTATAAAGAGGAATGTTGCTGAAAGGCTAATGCGCGAAAACCCCCCAAAGAATATTCTGGAGAATTTGGGGTATCCGTCAGTTGATAAAATGTTGGAAAATGAGGATCTTTTTGAAATCTATGCAGCTCTTCGGTTTGCAGAACCTTCTGACTGGATGAATGCCACGTATATAGCAGCCTACAGAAGACTTTCAAAGGATGATTTTGAGGAAAGACCAATTGAGATACGAGTTTTGGACAGAAGCAAATGGGAGCAGCTTGCAGAAAGGTTTCTTAAAGAAAAGTTACACTCAATGAGTCATCTGAAAGAGCTTGGGGTAATATTCGTAATTCCAAAAGACAACATTACCGAAGCAGCCACTCTTTATATGTTTGTGATGACGAATCATTACATTGACGAAATACTTACTTATTCCGGATATTTTAAGCACCAAATTGAACAGCCTCTCTTTGGTAAAAAAATGGTCTCAGCTCTCCGTTGTGATGTGCCTGATATTTCTTTATCGCATAATGATCCAAATAAATGGCTAATAATCCAGCGTTATTTGTATAAATATAGTCCGGAGGACCCTCGCCTTGGGACAGCGCATGTCAATCCAGAAGCTCTTTATCACCGCGGTGCCTCTCACACCTTTTTCAAGATTGGGAAAATGAAGCCAAATTTGGATTTTAAGATTTGGGAGCATACAAATTATCTAGCCCTGTGGTTACCAAATTCTAGTGGTGAGCAAGATTTGGTTAACTTCAATTTTATGGACAATATAATGAACGTTATGAACAATAAGAATTTTAAAGATAGGTATTATTACCATTTTAGAGAAGCGCTTTGGAACAAAATATTCATGAGTTACTTTAGCGTTGATAAGCTGGAAGGGGTAATTATTCAACATTTGCTTGAGGGTTGGTTTGACGTCCGCAAGATTTAAATGGTAGAGTCAACAAAAGGGTGAATTATGACACTAGACGATGTTGAAGAGATAAAAAAACTCGACAGCAATAATGTGGTAGAATCGATAAAATCTTTCGGAGATCAATTAAAAACAGCTTGGCAAGAGCTAAGATTAGTTGAAATTCCTCTAGAGTATCGAAATGTAAAAAATATTGTAGTTGCTGGTATGGGCGGCAGCTGCTTAGGTGCGCATTTTGTTCGCAGTGTTTTCGATCTTTCCTTACCACTTCAAATTGTAAACGATTATTTCCTGCCGACATTTGTGAAAGGAAATACCCTGTTAGTCGTTTCTAGTTACTCTGGCGATACGGAAGAAACACTGTCGGCCTTTTCCGATGGTCAGAAAAGGGAAGCAAAAATATTGGGGATATCCTCGGGAGGGAAGCTAGTTGAAGAGCTAAAGCAGAAAAGCCTACCTTTTTACCAGTTTGGTTCAAAATACAATCCATCAGGAAAACCAAGACTTGGGTTGGGCTATTCTATTGGGGCTACTTTGGGGGTCTTTGCAAAATTGGGGTTTTTGAATTTTACAGACCAAGATTTAGAAAAAGTCTTGAATTCAATTGAAAAAATGCAACTTGGCCCAGAAATACCTGTAGAAAAAAACGCCGCAAAAGCATTGGCAACTGCGCTAAACGGCAAAATCCCAGTTATTTTTGCCTCAGAATTCTTAGCAGGTAATGCCCCTATTTTTGCTAACGATCTGAATGAAAATGCTAAAGTTTTCTCAAATTATTTTCTAATACCGGAAGCGAATCACCATTTGTTAGAAGGGATTTCGTTTCCAGATAGCTTGAAAGAAGTAATTAAATTTGTTTTTTTGGAAACTGATAATTACGACCAAAAAATTCATAAACGCTACGCGGTAACAAAAGATCTTTTAACAAATAAAGGGTTTGAATATGTTACTTACAAACTTTCCGGGAAAGATCGACAGACCGGTGCATTTGAGGCAATAATTTTTTCCTCTTGGGTAAGTTTCTACCTAGCGGCCATTTATGATACAAACCCCGGGCCTATTCCAAATGTAGATTTCTTTAAAGAACAACTTTCCAGGCTTGCTTAAGTTTTTGTGGTATTATTATTCTCATGGAAAACAAAACCTTTGATATCATTATTATCGGCGGCGGACCGGCAGGTTTAACTGCAGCAATTTATGCTGCAAGAAGCGATCTGGATTTTATTGTTTTTGAAGGCAGCAAACCTGGTGGGCAAATTACAATGGCCCCAAAGGTGGAAGATTTTCCTGGGTTTCCGGGAGGTATTTCTGGCGCAGAATTGATGGTGAAAACTAAAAAACAAGCAGAGATCTTGGGAGCGAAAATAGTTTGTGAAGAAGCAATAAAAGTCGATTTGTCGGGAAGGCCCTTCAAAGTTTTTACAAAAGAAAAAGAATACAAATCAAAAAGTTTAATCGTAGCGACAGGCTCAGCCGCTAATTGGCTTGGTTTGGAAAGCGAACAGAGACTTATTGGACAAGGAGTTTCCGCTTGTTCCATTTGCGACGGCCCATTTTTTAAAGGTAAAAAAGTAGCAATAGTTGGAGGTGGGGATACTGCTACTAAGGAAGCGACTTATCTATCTAAAATTGCAAGCGAGGTTGTTTTAATCCATAGAGGTAGCGGGCTTGATGCTTTCGCCCAAAATCAAGATAGAGTCTTCGAAACCAAAAATATTAAAGTTATTTTTGATAGTGTTGTTGAAGAAATTTTAGGCGAGAGTAAAGTTGAAGGCGTGAAGATAAGAAATTTAAAATCACAGAAAGAAGAAGATTTAAGGATTGATGGTTTGTTTATTGCCATTGGACACAATCCAGCCACAGGCTTCCTAAAAGGGCAAGTAGAGTTGGATAATAAAGGTTTTATTGTTGTTAGAGATCAGACCAAAACTTCAGTTCCTGGTGTGTTTGCCGCAGGAGATGCAATGGATTCTAGATATCAACAAGCTATAACCGCTGCCGCTGCTGGCTGCAAAGCCGCCCTTGATGCAGAAAGTTGGCTTGAGGAATATTAAAGCAAGCAGTATAAGAGGTTTTTTGTTAGTTACTATAACCTAAGGTTAACTTCTGCTACAAAGGGTCTCAAACTATCTTGACAATCTCAAGATCTTGGTGTTACAGTTATTTATAGACTCAACATATTGTGCTTGGCGAGCTTTCAGTAAACTTTGTTTTGGCCTCTTTTTTGATGCGAAGCGGGTGAATTTCTAGGACAGAGTCTAATTTTTTTGAAGGTTAAAGCTATGAAGTGTCCTTATTGTGCCCATAACGAGAATCAGGTTTTGGATTCAAGGGATTCCGAGGATCTTTCTTCAGTCAGGAGACGGCGGGAATGCTTGAAATGTAATAAGCGTTTCACCACATATGAGAGAGTAGATACGGTTGATTTGGCTGTCATAAAAAAAGATGGTCGGAGAGAACAATTTAATCGCGATAAACTTCTAATGGGTCTAAAAAAAGCTTGTGAGAAAAGGCCTATCTCTATGGAAACAATTGAAGAAACAGTTAGCGAAATTGAACAAGATCTCAGAAAACGAGAGACCACAGAAATTTCCAGCCGCGTGATTGGAGAGATGGTCATGAGACGGTTGCGTGTTCTAGACAAGGTAGCTTATATCAGATTTGCTTCGGTTTATCGCCAATTTGAGGATCTAGAATCTTTTGAAAAAGAAGTTCACAACTTGCTAAATTCAGATAAACCAATTAGATCGGCTTAGAAAGATTGTATGAGGGCAAAAATTAGCCGCGGAAAATTTAGTCAAAAGTTACAAAATGAGCTTGAGGCTTTAATTATTGATCCATCCCAAACCACTCTAGACGGTATGAGGGAAAAAGTTTTTATGGATCGCTATTCCCTTAAAGATGAGAGTGGAAATCCAACCGAAAAATATCCCGAGCAGATGTGGAGACGTGTAGCAGCTGGAATTGCTCAAGTCGAAAAAACAAAGAAAAAGAGAAAAGAGTTTACAGTTAAATTCTATGATATTCTGAAAGATTTCAAATTTGTAGCCGGTGGAAGGATCCTTTCAGGAGCAGGAACACCTTATGAGGTAACTTTTTACAATTGTTTCGTGATTCCCTCTCCCCACGATTCGCGAGATGGCATACTCGATAACTTAAAAGTGATGGTTGATATTTTTAGCCGTTCAGGCGGAGCGGGTGTTAACATTTCTTCTCTTCGCCCCCGTGGTGCTAGGGTAAAGAAAGTAAATGGTACTAGCTCTGGGCCGGTAAACTGGGCCGCCCTCTATTCGACAGCTACCCATGATGTTATTCAACAAGGGGGGACTCGGCGGGGAGCTTTGATGCTGATGTTAAATGACTGGCATCCGGATGTGGTTGAATTTATAGAGGTAAAGAAGGATTTGACGAGGATAAATGGAGCTAATCTTTCAATTTGTATCTCTGACAAGTTTATGGAAGCTGTGAAAGAAGATAAAAACTGGGATTTGGTTTTTCCGGATATTGATGAGCCAGATTACGACAAGATTTGGGACGGCAACTTAGAAAACTGGATTGCTCTTGGTAAAAATGTCAAAGTCTACAAAACTGTTAGGGCGAGAGAAATTTGGGACAAGATTTGCCAAGCTGCTTGGGAATCGGCTGAACCGGGTATTTATTTTATGGAGAGGGCGAATAAGCAAAGCAATACCGGGTATTTTGAAAAACTTATTTGCACCAATCCTTGTGGTGAACAGCCGCTAGGTCCCTGGGCTGTTTGCAATTTAGGATCCATAAATTTAACTAAGTTTGTCAAAGATGGAAAGATGGATTATGAGTTTCTGGAGGACACTGTTCGTAAAGCTGTCCGCTTTATGGACAATGTGATTGATGCCACTGGGTACTACTACAAAGAAAATGAAGAAACTCAGCTTGATACACGTCGAATTGGTTTGGGAACCTTAGGCTTGGGCGATGCTCTGATTTTGATGGGGTTGCGATACGGTAGTGATGAGAGCATATCGGTTGTACATAAAATATACAAGATAATTAGAGATGCGGTCTACGATGCAAGTGCAGATTTAGCTATCGAGAAGGGGATTTTTCAAAAATTTGACAAAGAGAAATACCTTCAGCGTCCCTTCATAAAAAAATTGCCAGAAAGTATAAGGAGTAAAATTGTAAAAAACGGTATCCGTAACTCAGTTTTGTTGACCCAAGCCCCAACGGGGAGTACCAGTTTGTTTAGCGATGTTTCAAGCGGCATAGAGCCTGTTTTTGACTTTACCATGATTCGGCGTGATAGGATCGGCGAACATATAATTTACCACCCACTTTATAAAAAATGGCAGGAAGAACACCCAGGAGAGTCTCACCCAGATTATTTTGTTTCAGCAAACGAACTTACCCCAGAGGAACATGTTAAAATGCAAGCGGCAATTCAAGAATATACAGACGCTTCGATATCTAAAACCGTTAATGCCCCAAATACCCATAGTGTTGAAGATGTTAAAAAACTTTACAATTTAGCCTACGAACTTGGCTGTAAGGGAATTACTTATATGCGTGACGGTAGTAGAGAAGGTGTGCTTTCCCATGCTGAGAGCGAAAAGAAGACAAAAGAAGTAGAACAGAAACAACCAACCAAAGTTTCAACTCCAAATATCAATTATCCCGTACACTTAAGAAAGCGCCCAGATTATTTGCAAGGAATTACCCGCCGAATTGCTACTCCGGTGGGGCACGCTTTTGTGACAATTAATGCTGATAGCGAGGGCAATCCTTTTGAAGTTTTTATAACTGTCGGTAAGGCCGGAAGTGATATCGCTGCCGATGCCGAAGCCATTGGAAGATTAGTTTCTCTGGCTCTTCGTATACCGTCTGGCTACTCTCCTAAAGAAGTTGCTCGGCAGATAGTAAACCAATTAACAGGTATCGGTGGTTCAAGCCAGCGAGGTTTTGGTATGGATCGAGTTTACTCCCTGGCAGATGCTGTTTCTAAAGTTTTGTCAGAGTATCTGTCGGAACAAGGTCTGAGACCAATACTTGAGACTGGAGAAAATGGAAATGGTAACGGCAAGATTGAAACTGAGAAAGAAGAAAAACCGGTGGAGATAAAAGAACCGATGGTGGTACAGCCGGCTGTATCTACAAAATCACTAAAAATAGAAACTCGACGTGATATTTGTCCAAAATGCGGTGTAGCCGCTTTTGTCTACGAAGAAGGCTGCAAAAAGTGCTATTCTTGCGGTAACAGTGAATGTTAGCGCAAGATAAGGACGCGGAGTAGCTGGCTTTAAACGAAGTGAAAAGGCATAAGCTACGAGCGATTCTATTCTTGCGGGAATAGCGAATGCTAGATTGACAGCTAGAGATAATTTTTTGTAAAGTAGTTTCACATTAAAAATTTAATTCAGAGGAAAACGGGTGAAGCCTGGTGAGATTCCAGGGGAGTGCCGCTACTGTAACCCCGATAAAATGCCTGCTTTTTGTAGGCGTTAAACATCGAACAAGTTCAATGTTTAATCGTGGTAAAACCCAGAACCCCGCCTTTGATCCGCCAGCTGGCGGACACTTCGCGCAAAGGAGGTGAATGTGCAACCAGCTAATTTTGCGAGGCTGGTTTTTTGTGGCCATATTTATGAGAAATAATCAAAATAATAAGTTAATAGCGGTAGTTTTAATAGCCTTTACAGTAATTGGTGCCTATTCGGCTATTGTTAATGTACGGCGTAGTGGTGAAGTTGCCTCCGCAACAAATAATCAAGCAGAAGAGATAAATAAAATAAAAGTAAGTATAATAATCAATTCTGCTGTAGATCAGAAAATTTTAAGCAGTCAAACAGCTAAAGATGTAGAAATCGAAGAAGACAAGACAGCTTTGGATCTGACTTCTAGCGTCGCAACTGTCGAGAAAACCGGAGAAGGCAAAGATGCTTTTGTAACCGCTATAAACGGCGAGAAAGCGGACTCTTCCAAAAACGAATATTGGGAATTGATCATTAATGGGAAATCTTCTCAAGTGGGTGCAGGTTCTTATGTAGTTCGCGACGGGGATAAAATAGAGTGGCGTCTTAGTAAGTTTTAGGCCACTATATTACTATCTATTAATATGGTATGGAAATTTTGAAGAAGTGTGCCGAAAGATTGGTCAATCCATTATTGATAATTTTCATTGCGGTATCATTACGTTTGATACCACATGTGCCAAACTTCACCCCAATCGCTGCTATGGCTCTATTTGGAGGCGTTTATTTAAACCGTAAATATGCCCTTTTGGTGCCAATTGTCGCAATGTTGGTGAGTGATCTATTCATTGGTTTTTACTCCCCTATCGTAATGTTTTCAGTTTACGGCTCTTTTGTGTTGACCGGTTTAATTGGTTTAGGTCTTTCGAAAAGGAAGTCGCCGACAAATGTTATTTTCGCCGCAATTGGTTCATCTCTTTTGTTTTTTCTTGTAACTAATTTTGCAGTTTGGTTTGCTTGGTATCCAAAAAACCTTGTGGGATTGACCACTTGCTATACTTTAGCCATTCCATTTTTCCGAAACACACTTCTCGGCGATTTATTTTACACAGGCGTTTTCTTTGGGGGCTATGAATTGGCTTTAAGGGTTGTTAAAAAAATTAAGCCAGCAGAAATAAACGCTTAAACTTGCCCCCGCTATTCATTCTTGGTTATAATAGATCTTGCTTTCTAGCTCGATAATCTAAGTTTCAAGAGGTTAAATGTCGATAATAAACCCAAGACTTTTTCGTGACTGCGATATAAGAGGAATTGTGCCATGGTTAGTTGATAAACGTAGTATTTATTTTGGAATAGTCGGAAAACCAGAAACAATTCTAGCCCCAATAGACACCGAGCAGGTTTACATAATTGCTCGAGCTTTTGCAGAATACCTCAAACCTAAAAAAGTACTAGTTGGTCGCGATACTCGTCTTTCAGCAAATAAATTTTTCGAAAAATTTACGGAAGGCCTTGGCGATGCTGGTGTAGATGTCTTTGATTTAGGAATTACGACTACTAGTATGGTTTATTTTGCCTCAGGAAGATACGATTATGACGCTGCTGTTAATATTACGGCGTCCCACACCCCAAGAGAAATCAATGGTTTTAAGATGGTTCGCAAGGATGCTGATATTATTGGGTCGGGGTCAGGAATAGAAGAACTGCGCAATATAGCCCTGGCAGGCAATTTTACCAGCGTTGGGCCAAAAGGATCAATTAAGAAAGTAGATATTGTGGATGATTATGTAGAAAGCGTATGTAGATTTATAAACCCTGCAAAAATAGCAAAATTTAAACTGGTTCTTGATTCAAGTAGTGGTCCGATGTTTAAGCCGCTGGAAAAAATACTTCCGAGGCTGAATAGTGATGTTATTAAACTCAATTTTGAACCGAATGGAGACTTCCCAGCTCATGACCCAAATCCATTGATTCCAGAAAACCGAGAGGAGGCACGAGAAGCGGTTCTAAAAGAAAAAGCTGATCTTGGAGTAATGTGGGACGGAGATGGGGATAGGATAATGTTTATTGATGAGAAAGGGGATCTTGTACCGGGTGACTTTATTACCGTTCTTTTTGCCAAATATTTCCTAAAAAGAAACCCAGGGGTCGCTGTTGTTTACAATACTCCTTCTAGTTGGGCTGTCAAGAATTGGGTAACGAAATTAGGCGGTCGGGCGATTATGCAGAGAACTGGGCATGCTTTTATAAAACAAAAAAACCGTGAAGTAGATGCGTTTTTTGCAGGTGAACTCAGTGGGCACTATTACTATAAGCATACATATTATGCTGAAAATGACTTGATCCCATTCCTAACAATACTGGACATTATGACAGAGGAAAAAAAGCCCCTCTCCGCTCTTTTATCCGAAATTGGTGAATATTATCCTTCTGGTGAAATAAATTTTGAGGTTTCTGATCGGGAAAAAACCATTGGATCAATTAAGGAAGTCTATAAAAATATGCCGAATGCTTACTTTCTAGATGGAGTTTCGGTCGAATTTCCCGACTGGCATTTTAATGTTAGGCCATCACTGAACGACCCACTCGTTAGGTTAAATGTGGAAACAACCAAAAAAGAGGACTTGGAAAAAAGAATATCTGAAGTTTCAAAAGTAATTGGAGGTAAGCTTGTACCTTGAAGTTGCAATAAAAGCTGCAAAAGAGGCCGGAAAGATTTTAAAAGAAAATTACCACAAGGCCAATAAGCCAACTCTTAAGCAAGACGCTAGTTGGGCAACCGAAATCGATAAACTTTCTGAAAACAAAATTATTTCGATTATTAAAGAAAACTTCCCAACCCATTCCATCAACGCAGAAGAAAGCGGTTTTTCGAAAAAAGACTCAGAATACCTCTGGCTAGTAGATCCTTTGGATGGTACCACAAACTACGCCACTCATCTTCCTCTTTTTGCCGTTTCAATTGCGTTAGTGGTTAAAAATGAAGTACAAGTTGGTGTTGTTTATGACCCAGTTCATGAAAATTTGTATGTTGCCGAGAAAAACAAAGGCGCAAGGTTAAATGATGCGATAATAAGAGTTACAGCCACAGAAAAACTTAAAGACTCGATGATTGGTTATACTCGCCCTTGGTATATAAAGGAGAAATTTGTAAAAACCTTTTCAAAAGTAGAACTTTCTACTAGAACTCCAAAAATGCTTGGTAGTACAGCTTTGCACCTTTGCTATGTTGCAAGTGGGGTTTTAGATGCCTCAATTGTCTTTCCGCCAAGCTCTTGGGACTTTGCTGCCGGAGTCTTAATTGTAGAAGAAGCAGGTGGTAAGGTGACAGAATTGAGTGGCAAACCGTGGTCCCTAGAATCAAAAGATATTTTAGCGACCAACGGCAAAATCCACGAGCAGCTTTTGGAAATTCTTAAAGAATAATCCGCTAGATAAATTCGGGGAGGAATTCAGCGAGGTTCGCGGCATTAATATCAAATGAAGTTAGTTTTCCTTCGATAGATTTCTTTGCAACTTTACGTAAAATTCCATTTATTGTTCTCTGCAAAGCACGAATATCTACGTCATAACCAAAAGGTTTTATTATATGAATCCATGCGTCATCTGAAATCTTAACTACATTTTTTTCTAAGCCAACTATAGCCAGCTCTCTAGGAAATAAATAATCTCTGGCAATACGAATTTTATCATCATCTGTGTAACGGGGCATGATTATTATTTCCAAACGATCCAATACTGCAGGTGTCACGTTTCCAATTTTGTTGGCGGAAGCTATAAAAAGTACTTCCGATAAGTCAAAGGGATAATCAACGTAATAATCAGTAAAGGCGTTATTTTGCTCGGGATCCAGTAATTCCAGTAGCACGCCCATTATGTCACTTTCCGCACCCTCTGCTATTGAATCAATTTCGTCAAGCAGTATGACTGGGTTTTTTGTACCAGCACGGCGCAAGCCCTTAATTATTAATCCAGGTTCAGCTTCCGGGTAGGCTCTTGGTTGGCCGCGTAACAAAAGTGGTGAGCTCATACCACCCATTGGAATTCTAATAAACTGACGTCCTAAGGTTTCAGCAATTGAAGCCGCAAGCGACGTTTTACCTGTACCTGGTAGACCAACAAAACAGAGTACAGGAGAGCGAGAAAAACGGATTATATTATCTTCGTCTTTATCGGATTGTATTTTTAAAACAGCTAGATATTCTAGGATCCTCTCTTTAATTGAAGATAATCCATAGTGATTTTTGTCTAAAGCTTGCCGCCCTTTTACTAGGTCAAGATTGTCCTTTGTTCGTCTATTCCAAGGTAATTGTAGTAACCAATCTATATATTTTGTCGTTTGTTCAAACTCTGTTTGGTAAAAGGAATGCTCCATCGCCCGGTTTAGCCGTGTGAGAGTCTCTTTAGTTTCTTCTTTTAAATCTGGGGGAAGCCCCGAAGCCACCACTTTGTTGATGGTATTTTTTAGTACCGATGCAAAATCATCTTCTTTGAACGGATTTAAATTCACAATTCCATTCGAAGGCTTTAGCCTTTTTATTGGTAGGTGGGCAGGTTTTCGCATTTGTATTTTAAGTTTAACTTTTTTGGTAATTTTAGTCAAAATAATAGACCTTGTTTCTATTAGCTAGGTGTTAGATTGCTGTTGTTTCTCTGGCGATATATAATCTTCTTTATGGAAAAAAACAATGCTCCAAAACACGTGGGAATAATAATGGACGGAAACCGTCGTTGGGCGGCCAATAAAAACCTTCCTTCCAGTGCTGGCCACGAGGCTGGGGCGGAGAACCTACAAAGAATTGTCGAAGTAGCATCAAAAATCGGCATCAAGTATCTAACAGTTTATGCTCTTTCTACAGAAAATTTAAAATCTAGAAAATCTATTGAGATATCATTTTTATTTAATACCATGCTAAAAATGACCAAAAGTAAATTTTCCTCTCTTAACGAAAATGGTGTAAGGTTAAAATTCATTGGCGATCTAAGTAAGCTACCAAAAAATGTTATTAAGTCGTTCAAGGATGTAGAGGACAAGCTTTCTAAAAACAATAAACTGATTCTCACTGCAGCAATAAATTACGGAGGTCGGTACGAGATAATTTCTTCTGTGAGAAAAGTGGTTTCCGACCGACAGGAAATAAGTGAAGATGCTATAAATTCCAATCTATACACAGCAGGGATTCCTGAACCAGATTTAATTATTCGAACAGGTGGGCGAAAAAGGCTTTCCAACTTCTTGCTTTGGCAAGGAACATACTCAGAATTGTATTTTACGGATACTCTATGGCCGGATTTTAATGAAAAAGAACTTAAGAAAGCGTTAGACGATTTTCACGAGAGAGTAAGAAATTTTGGCGCCTGAAGGGTTACTTATCCGGTAAAGGGAAAACCCAGATTACCACTTATGAACAACCAGGCACCAATAGCTACAATAATTCCTAGTATTAAAATTATAAATATAGCTACCGGAAAACCACTATGACGCTCTTCAGCAATCGGTTGTGGGGTTTCCGCTGGGGCGTTTTCTGCAGGCACTTGCCAAGGTGGTGGCACATCTGTTAGTGGTGGAAGATCTGGAGCTTGCTGTGGTTCTGCTTGAGGTTGGCCGCCTTGTTCAGGGGTTGGGCGAAGCCAAGATGGCCCAACTTCTTCTCCAGGTGCCCCTTGAGTTGCTGGTTGATCGCTAGTTACCATCGGATTGGTGGTAGGAGCAGTACTTGTTGGAGGAGGCGTCGCTGCTGGTTCAGGAGCCGCTTGTGGGCTAGAGACTGGGTCAATCGCGGGAGCTGAAGGCGGTGCTGTTTCTTGTGCTAGAGGAACAGTTGGTTGAGTAGCTACTGGATCTGGAGCAGACGGTGCTGGGTTAGGCGTGATTGGAGCTGGATCAACCGGTGCTGGTGCAATTGGGTCTAAAGGCGGTGGTGTTGGCGTTGAGTTGCTTACCGACCCTCCAACCGCGGGGTTTCCTGCAGGCGGTGTTGGATTATTTAATGGATCATTTGGTGCTTCGGGCATAATTTCTGCCCTAATAAAAAGGGCAGCCTCCTTGCTTTAGGGTACTTTATTTGATTAATAATTGTCAAGATAGTTTACTTTGTTTTGGATTCCAAACTTTGACTCCAAAAGCGAAAAAATATATAATCTAATCTCTCTGTTTTAAGTTTTGACGCTATCGTCTAGCGTGGTTCCCTGCCCGAATATGCCGCCATCGTCTAGTGGTCTAGGACGCAGCGTTCTCAACGCTGAGATCGGGGGTTCGAATCCCCCTGGCGGTACCAAATCTAGGCAGGCGGGTCACCTACTAAACCGGGGTTCGAAGTCCACGGATCCCGATTCAATCGGGAGAAATGGTCGCAGGACGCTGTAGCGTTCTATCCCCCGTAGCGTCACCAGGATTGCTTGTTCTCCTATTTTTTTGTTTTTCCTTGACTAAAACCAACCTTCCTGAAATACTTGTCTTATGTCAGGTGAATTTGGTCCATCAGCAGAGGACAGGGGTCTTGGTCCTGAAGACACAGCAGTTAATAAGCCCCCTGAAAAATCAACCAATGCCGAAGATCTTTTTATGGAAGAAAGGTCTATTGGTGAGCTACCGAAAGAAATTTCTTTTAGTGATGAGATCAAATATGGCCTTTCATCCCTGGCTAAATGGTCAAAGGAATCTGGCAAAGAAGTTAGCGGAGTTTTGTATGTAAATGCTAGTAATGGTCTAACCTTGAGAGAATTGAATCGAGGTTCTGAAGATAGTGTTCGAGTTACTATTTGGGATCTATCTTCTTTTGGTGACAATACTGATATGATGATAGTGGGGATTGATCAAGCTATGAGGAAGCACGTTCCTCTATCTGATCATCCAGATAAAGAATTCATTTTGGTGCCCGCAAATTATTCGAATGCGGCACTTCTTAACAAGTGTTTTGCGAAAAGAGAATGGGTAGAGATTGAAAGAGGTAAAAAAGTTTTAGGTTCTATTCATACACATCCTTCCGGTAATCCTCCAAGTGCTCAAGATTTTAGTAAAATGATTTTTCCCATTGGTGAAGCTGATCAGACAAGGTTAGTAATAGGTCAAGATACTTTGTATGCGATGGTAAGGACTAAAGAAAGTTCATCCTTTGAATCAGCAGGGCGGTCAGCTTACGCAAAAGGGATGAATGAACAGGAAGACAGGTTGGTTGAGCAAGGATTTTCTTTTGATGATGCAGTGAGAAAAGTTTTAGTTGAGCAGTGTCATGAAAATAGGGTTGGGTTATATATCGGAGATGTTGCCGAAAATAAATTTGAAAGAGTTGTTTAACTTTTTTGAGTAGGAAAATAAAGCTTCAGGTTCTTTAAAGTTTCCAAATCTTGCTTTGTCTTTTCTACTGGTCCGCTTGTCTCACCTATCTTTCTTTTGTAAAACTTAAGTTTATACTCAAGAGAAGAATAAAGGGATTTAGGATTTATCACTGTAACTTGGACATCGCCCATTTTCGCTTCAAATGCTTCATAAAAAGTTTCTTTTGACCATTTTAACCCTTTTGTTTGCGGTGATCTGCTGGAAATAAAGTCACTGTTGTAGGGTTCTACAAAATCAGTATCGAATTGAAAGCCTTCATATTCATTTTGAAATTTTCGTATCTTATCTTGCATCGAAAAGCCTAAATTTCCCATTATCTTCTCTACCTTTTCTTTATCCTTTTTCCAGACAAGTGTATCGATGTCAATATGTAGTCTTGTCACATGCCCTACCAAAAAATCAATCGCCCAACCTCCCCACATAAAAATATCAATCTTTTGTTTCTTAAATTCATCAAAAACTTTTTTGATAAGTTCAAGTTGCTTCTTTGTTGAGTATTCAATGTCTTTATCGATCCATGTTTTGATGATTTCCTCTTTCATTCCGATCAATTTGGAAGCTTCTTCTAGGCCTACCCATTTTAATCCTTCTTTTTGGTCTCCAAATATCCTTCTCGCTATCAAGATATCTTTATGTCTTTGTCCAAAACTTCGGATCGAAAAACCAAGATTTTTAAGTGCAAATAATCTTATATCCTCATGATTAGTCAAATCAGTGTTGGGCAAAGTTAGTTCATTTGCTTTTTCTTGTACAAGTATCTTTAAATCTTCTCTGTAAATTAATAATTTAGTCATTAACAAGATTCTAATAAACTGAATGGCGGTTGTCGAGTTTAGTTAATCGATTTAATTACATTGGGCGCAAAGTGCCGGCGAAGATTTGCCAGGCCAGAGCCGATTTGGCAGTTAGGCTAAGCAGAATATACACTCTTTCTCCAAAAAGATAGTCTTTCCATGGTTCCACCTTTTTATATTGCAAAAACATATTGAGGGCAAAGCTGTTGAAGAAAAGGAAGATTGAAACAAAAATCCAATAGACAAAGGTTGGGATATTGTTGCTGCTGCCGTTTATTTCTGCTGCCCAGAAATAAATCGCAATTACAATCCAAGGGATAATACCCGCAATACAACCAACAATGAAAGAAGCCCAATTGACCTGTTCTTTACCCTGATTGTAAAGTTCCATTAGTAACCCACAAAGGTTCATAATTGCTACCAGCCCAAACATCATTAGTAAGCTTGAAAGATCGTAAATTCCGCTCAACATTCCAATCAATACAATCATTAGCGAAGCGGAGAAAGCATATTCAAACCACCTAGCTTTATTTATTCCTTTACTTAAGTTTTGTTGGTAATTTTTGTAATAAACAGTCGAGATTATAAAGTGGGCGGCTGCGGAAATGAGTAGAAAGGCGGCAACCAATATTCCAAATTTGACTTGGAAAAGCTGCTTTGTAACTGGTTCCAACACTTTTAAAGTAGAGTTGAAACTTAAATAAGTTGTGTTTATTGGAAGTTTAAAATCGTTGCTAAGAAGAAGTACAGTTGTACCTTGAGCCAAATGTAAAAAACCCATTATAGTGTTGTAGACTCTGAGGTTTTTATAGTTATTTTCCATACGATTAAACAGAGTAACATAATCATTTTAAGGCTGTCTACTTGGAAGATGCAAGAGGCAACCTACTCGAATTAAGAGGCTAGCTTGGTGATTGGTTGTTGACAAAAACGACCCATTTGTGCTATTGTTCCTCCTGAAACCTAAACCATTAAGGGTAAAAGTAAAAGACCTCCAAGTCCCCAGTGTGGGGTTTTTTATTTCAGACAGAAGGAGAATTTATGGAAAAAGCCAAGATTTTCCTGACTAAACAGGGATTAGAAAAACTTCAAAAAGAATACGAAGATCTTACGAAGATAAGAAGAAAAGAAGTTACAAAACGCATTGCCCGCGCAAGAGAATTTGGTGATATTGCTGAAAATTCAGAATATGACAGTGCGAGAGAAGAACAGTCGTTTATTGAAGGAAGAATAATCGAACTTGAAGAGATACTTCGGAATGCAAAAGTAGTTACTCAAGTAGAAAAACCCGGTTTAGTTCAGGTAGGCTCACGTGTAAAAGTTGAAGTAAATGGCGAGAGAGATGAATTTATCATTGTTTCCTCGATTGAGGCAGATCCCATGCAAGGAAAAATCTCCGATCAAAGCCCTGTTGGAAAAACACTGATAGGAACAAAGGTAGGAGATGTCGTTACTGTTGCGTCGACTATTAAGTCTACTTATACCATAATCGAGATTAATTAGATTTCCCGTCTGGCTTCTTCTAATTACTCTTTTGGTGACTCTTTCCTAATTTTGATTTAGTTAACAAGTTGAATATCCTAGAGTATTGGCAACAACCTCTTTAAGCATTATAATAGGTATTTATGGAAGAATTTATAAAATTTTTTGTTGAAGTAGGAAGGCTAAAGACTATTCAGCGAAGAGGTTGGCTCCTCCGCGGCATAAATAACCCAGAGAGTGTAGCCGACCATGCTTTTCGGGTTCTAATTCTCGCTTGGGTATTTGGAAAAGAAAGAAACTTAAACATCAAAAGACTTCTAAAACTCGCTTTAGTCCATAGCCTTTCAGCCGTTTATATTGATTACATAAGCCCCTACGATAAATTGCTCGAACTAAAAAACAGAAAAGAAATTATAAAGAGATACCCAGCCTTGGCCCTTCGGGCTCCAATAGATCAAAAAGGTAAGATAGCTAAACAAAGACTAGAGGAAGAAAAGAAAGCTATGGAAAAACTTACTAGAAACCTTCCTGAACCAATTAATCACGAGATTAATTATCTTTGGTTGGAATTTCAGCAACGCAGTTCCAGGGAAGCTAAATTTTTAAGAGCTCTAGACAAAATAGAAAATCTTATACAAGCTTTTGAATACAAAGATAAAGTGAAAGAGGATATTCTAACTCCGTTTTTAGTTCAAATTAAAGAGTTTACCTATGACAAACAACTTTTGAAATTCGTTGAGAGTTTGCAGATATACATTAAGAGTGGTAAGGGAGATGTAAAAACCAAAAAAGACAGAAATATCATTGAATTCTTACTCGAAATTGGCAAATTGAAGGAGATAAAAAGAAAAGGGTGGGTTTTGAGAGGAGTGAAGGACCCAGAATCAGTTGCTTCCCACTCATTCTTAGTAGCCTTTGCTTCTTGGATCTTTTCGGTAAGCCGCAGGTTGGATCAAGAGGCGATGATTGTAATGTCGGGGATCCACAATTTGTTTACAGTAGATATTGGTGATCACACACCTCATGATGTTTTCCTAGAAAAATTAAAAGATATAGACCGTGTTATAGAGACCTTTCCTTGGATTGGTTTGAAACAGGAAAAAGAAGTTATTATGAAAGAGGCTTTGCAAAAAGAAAGTAGTGCCATGGAAAAGCTTTTTAAATACCTGCCGCATTACCAGCGTCATGAACTAAAGTATTTATGGCTTGAATTTAGAACAGGGACAAGTAAAGAAGGAAGATATGCTAGACAAGTAGATCGGATTGAGACAGTTTTGCAGGCGATGGAGTATCACAAGAAGGACAAAAGCGTTTCACCTACCTCTTTTTGGCTAGGTTTAAAAGAACTTGTAGACGACCCTTTTCTTTTAAGATTTGTAGAAGCCCTCGACCGTCACTACTACAGCACCAAGTTGTAATCCTGTAGCTTGCAAATATACCCTAAATAATATATAATACGCTCCACCTTTGCGTCGATCGGCAGTTTCTAATAGGACTTGATCCTAGAAGGAGGAGAGAACGATGGCGCAAAATCAAGACTCCTGGATTCTCTTAAGGCTAATCTTCCGGTTGGCAATTGACGATTAGGAGTGGTTGGCCGGATAGGGATGTCCAAACGAGATTTGAGTCTAGTCTCGAGCACAGTGCAAGCCTTTTCTTCTTCGGGTTTTTCGACAATCTGTCAAGGGGGCTTGAGCTGGACCTCGCGAAGCTTGCGATCAAAGCAATAGCTCACGATTTGCACGAGATACTGACTACCGATCGTAACCCCGCCCAAGTTTACTCGAAGGGGCGGACGAGAGCTCAAATCAGGCGCTTCTGGGAAAGAGCCCGAGAACGGGTGAAGGATTGGCGTGATTGGGAGACTCTCTTTTTCGCTGAGGAGAAGAGAGCGATGTGGAAGTTGACGAGGCCGCTGAGTAGGAAAGTTCGTAATGTCCTTCGGGAAGCATGGGTAGAGTACTACGAGGGGAAAACCCGAGAAGATCGCTACCTGCGGGAGATCCATCCGCTTGTAGGGGCTAGCTGGGGTTTGTTCTGCCGGGAGCAGCCAGGTAACGAAGGAATGGCTTCCCTAAACTCCTTCTTCGCCGAGGGGGACCAGATAATAACGGACCTCTATCTCCGAAAGCTTCTGCTGGAAGTTCAGGAGAAGGTGAGGAAAGCATTTGGAGCAAAGAATAACTGAAGCCCCTTCGGGTAACCGTGGGGGCTTCAATCGTTATTGCTACCAAATTACTATTCGTCTATACTAAAGACGTATGTTTTGGGCAGGTGAAATAGCGAAAAAACTGAAAGAAAAAGGGAGAGCCCAACTTGTCAACGACGCCAAAACCCCTTCAGGCAGAGTTCACGTTGGCGCTTTACGTGGGGTTCTCATTCACGATCTAATTTACAAATCGCTTCTCACCGAAAAAGTAGAAGCCAAATACACCTATATTATTGACGATTTTGATCCAATGGACTCCCTCCCCACTTATTTACCAAAAGAAAAATATGAAAAATATATGGGAACTCCTCTTAAAGATGTTCCAGCACCGGAAGGCAAGGTTTCTTACGCAGAATATTTTGCCACAGAATTCATCAACGTTTTTAAAGAGCTTGGAGCAAATCCAGAAATTTTGTGGACATCAAAGATTTATAAGGAGGGCAAGCTTGATAAGCAAATAAAAATAGCACTAGACTCGGCAGAAAAAATTCAAGAAATTTACGAAAAAGTTTCCGGTTCAAAGAGACCTCGCGATTTTATTCCATTCCAACCAGTCTGCGAGAAATGCGGGAAAATAGGTACAACCATTGCTACAGATTGGGATGGTAAGCTAGTTTATTATAAATGCGACGAAAAAAAGGTGGATTGGGCAAAGGGCTGTGGTTATGAGGGTAGTGTTAGCCCATATGGAGGAACCGGGAAGCTTCCATTTAGGGTTGAGTGGCCGGCAAAATGGGCGGCTTTCTGTATTACTGTAGAAGGTGCCGGCAAAGATCATATTTCAAAAGGTGGCACCCGGGACACTGCTGAGGCAATCGCAAAGGAGGTTTTCAAAATAGAACCAGCGTACAACATTCCGTACGAACACTTCCTGGTTTCTGGTAAAAAGATGAGTAGTTCCAAGGGAATTGGGGTGTCAGCAAAAGAAATTTCAGAAATATTACCACCAGTAGTTCTGCGCTTTTTAATAATTAGAACCAGGCCTGCGCAGCATTTAGATTTTGATCCGACAGAGCCAGACACAATTCCAAAGCTTTTTGATGATTTTGATTCGGCAAAAGTCTCGAAAGATCCAGAAATTAAAGAAGTCTGGGGATTGTCCCACACTGACTCCCAGCCCTCGGAAATTTTTGTTCTAAGATTCCGGGATTTAGTTAATTTAGTACAGATGCCAAACATCAACATTTCCGACGAAGCTAAAAAGCAAAAAGGAAAAGATTTAACTGAAGAAGAAAGAAAAGCGCTTGAGAAACGTGTTGGCTACGTAAAAATCTACATTGAAAGATTCGCCCCAGAAAATGTTAAATTCAGCGTTAAAGAGAGCTTGCCAAAAGAAGTAAAAGAACTTTCTGAAAGTCAAAGAAAGTTACTTTTAAAAATTGCAGAAGAGCTGGAAGATCCGCCAGCTGGCGGACCGGAGGATTTCCAAAATGAAATTTACAAAGTCGGTAAGGATCTAGGACTTTCTTCCGCCGAAACGTTCTCCGCAATTTATGTCGCACTTCTCGGAAAAGAATCAGGACCAAAAGCAGCTTGGCTTATGTTGAGTTTAGATAGAGAATTCGTTAAGAAAAGATTTACGGAAGTTGTAAATGGCTAAAAAGAAAGAAAATCTAGTAGAGATTGCTGTTTATACTGCAGAATCGTCGGCGATGGCAGAGATGTTGATTGAAAAACTTTCTAACCTAGGTATCCCAACAAGGCTTGGTAATGAATCTGCTGGCGCTGGTGTCTTTGGTGTTCCGGGGGCTAGCCGGACAATTTGGGTGCCGGAAAAATTTGCGAGTAGTGCAAGGAATATTTTAAAATCAGGTAAATAGTATGTTAGACGTAAATTATATTAGGGATAATTTAAAAGAAGTTTCAGAAATACTTGAAAAAAGGCGCGTAGTTGTTGATCTAGCGCATATTTTGGAAATTGACGAGGAAAGAAGAAAGCTTATTAGAGAAGTGGAAGAGTTGAGGCATGGTAGACGAGAAATTGCTACCAAAAAGGAAATCGAAAAGGGAAAAAAGCTAAAAGAAGAACTATCGAAAAAAGAAGCAGGGTTAGCAGCTGTAGAGGCAGAGCTGAACGAGTATATGGAGCAGGTTCCAAATATTCTTTCTCCAAATGTTCCGAGAGGTAAGGGGGAAGAAGATAACGTTGAAATAAAAAAATGGGGAAAGCCAACCGAATTTGATTTTGAACCAAAGGATCATTTGGATCTAGGAAAAAGTTTGGGAATTATCGATCAGGAAAGAGCGGCAAAAATTTCAGGTCACGGATTTTATTTTCTTATGGGATTGGGAGCTAATCTAGAGTTAGCTTTACTCAATTGGGTTACCGATTTTCTCTCCAAAAAAGGATACCCACCGGTAATTACCCCGGCTCTTGTTAGGAAACAGTTTGTTGAAGGCACGGGGTACCTTCCCAAGAGGGAAGAACCCGATATTTACAAAATCGAGGGCGAAGATCTTTATTTGATCGCTACAGCAGAGATTCCTCTTGCTGGTCTGCATTCCGACGAAGTATTGTCCGAAAAGGAGCTACCAAAAAATTATGCTGGTTTTTCCCCGTGTTTCCGGAAGGAAGCCGGCACCTACGGAAAATATACTCACGGGATATTTCGAGTTCATGAATTTGATAAAGTAGAAATCTTCAAATTCGTTAATCCTTCCGACTCGGATAAAGCCTTCGAGGAAATAATTTCATTGCAAGAAGAAATCTGCCAAGCTCTAGAAATCCCCTACCGTATAGTTAATATTTGCTCTGGTGAAATGAGCGCACCGGCTTACCTTAAATACGATATTGAATATTGGGATCCGGTTAATAAAATTTACAGGGAGCTTACGAGTGCGTCCAACACAACTGATTATCAAGCACGGCGATTGAATATTCGATACAGAGAAGGAAACGAAATTAAATATGTTTATACATTAAACGGAACTGCAATTGCTCTTTCTCGGACGATTATCGCAATTCTAGAAAACCACCAACAAAAAGATGGCAGTGTAAAACTTCCAAAGGCTCTCCATGAGTATATGGGACAAGATTCTATTCAAAGATAGAAGCGAGATTAGTGGTGAAATAAAAGTTGCTGAAAATTCCGGAATACGCCGCCTCATTATCGGCGGTTTTACTCAAAGTCAATCTCTTAGATCTGACGGTTGTACAGGGCAACCTTGTTGGGATAGGATGATACCCGAAGACATTTCTTTAAGGGAGGATTCTAGAGTACTCATTTTAGGGTTAGGGGCTGGGACTGTGGCCAAGATGCTTACAAGGCGTTTTGGTCCTATTGCAATCGATGGGGTAGAAATAGACCCAGAGGTTATTAAGATCGCAAAAAACTACTTTTCCTTGAACGAACCAAATGTAAACATCATCATTGACGACGCTATTAAGTTTGTTAAAGAAGCTAGGTTTAAATACGATCTTATATGCATAGATCTTTTTATGAGTAACAGGGCGCCACCTGGTGTTGAGACAGACGAGTTTTTCTCTTCTGTAAAAAATTTGCTGAAAGACGGTGGAAGAGTAACTATTAACAAAATTTTCAAAGGAAAGCAGGAATTGGAAGATTACGAAAATTTTATAAATAGTATTTTTTCAAAGGTAAGTTTTTTTATAGTACGGGGTAGTAGGACGCTTGATAACGTAATTGTTGTTGCTGAAAGGGCTTAGTTTACGTGATCCAAATTTTTCAAGCAGCTGTTTTAGGAATAATACAGGGATTAACTGAATTTTTCCCGATTTCTTCATCGGGACATTTGATTGTCTTGCCGCAGATTTTTGGTTGGAATGGCGTAGTCAATTCTTTGGATTTTGATATTGCAGCCCATCTTGGGACAGCAGCTGCTTTAATAGGTTTTTTCTGGAGAGATTGGGTAAGGTTAACAACCTCTTTTATTGCTCAAACGCTGAGAGGTTTTAGGGGTATTTCTTCAGATTCGGATGCGAGATTACTAATTTTATTAATAGTTGGTTCTATTCCAGCTGCTTTCGTTGGAATCTTATTTAAAGATACGATTGAAACCGCTTTTCGAAGTGCTCTACTTGTTGGTGTGACTATGGTTATTTTTGGCTTACTTCTTTGGTGGACGGACAAGGTAAGCGTTCAAGAAAGAAAAACTGCGCAGGCAAATTTGTTCGATTCAATTTTTATTGGAGTAGCCCAGACAATTTCTTTAATTCCTGGCGTTTCGCGAAGTGGTATTACAATTACTGCAGGCCGCTCGCAAAAGTTTGATAGAACTTCTGCTGTTCGCTTCTCATTTTTGCTGTCAACTCCGGCAGTTTTAGGAGCAGGACTACTTTCAGCTAAAGATTTTCAAGGAGGGGCTGATTTTCCAATCTTTCTGACGGGCTTTATTTTTGCAACTATTTCCGGGATTTTAGCGATAAAGCTTTTACTTGGATTTGTCCAAAAGCACGATTTCAATATTTTTGTTGTTTATAGAGTTTTATTTGGGATTTTCTTAATCGCTTGGGCCATACTAATTAAGTAATCTATTTCTTTTTTGGTGGCCATTCGTACTTCAAATCTGGAATTTCAACTTTTCTCCCGAGGGCGAAATTTAAGGTCATCGCAACTGCGGTGCCAACGCGTAAGCCCGTGAAAGAGCCAGGACCAGGATGGGAGGAAATTTCGTCAAAATCTTCCAGTTTCTTGCTGGTTTTTTTCAAAAGTTTGTCAATCGCGACTAACGGCTGAGAAGCCTCCTCACTAGCAATTAGTTTTTTCCCATCAAAAATTGAAACAACTGCTTTTTTTGCGACTGCGGTGTCAATAAATAATCTCATCTTTAGGTTATGACTTTCCGAGGGACAAAAGATTCTTCTTTGATTTCCGTTTCTTCCTTGGCTCCGGAAGCTACCGGAAGGGAGAAGGTAAATGTAGTACCTTTGCCGAGAGTGCTATTTACCCAGATCTTACCGCCCATTTTTTCTACGTAGTTTTTGGAGATCCATAGTCCAAGTCCTGTGCCAGTTGAGGCGGCCTGGCCAGCCGTTGCATAAGAACTCTCAATCCGGCCAAATTTCGCAAAAAGCCTGGTCATATTTTCCTTGGAAATTCCAACACCAGTGTCAGCTACGGAAATTTCGACAGCGCTGCCATTCTTTTTAGCTGTAATGACCACTTTCCCTCCTCTCGGTGTGAATTTCAAGGAATTGCCAGCAAGATTCATTAGAATTTCTGCTAGTTTATTCCTGTCAGCTTTGACTAGGGGAATTATATTTTCTTTTTCAGCCGTTAAGGTTACCCCAAGTTCCGCAGCCTTTGCAGACAGGTCGCTTAAGATCATTTCGACTACTTTATAAACAGAAACAACCGCAATTTCCATTTGGATTCTGCCTGTTTCAATTCTTGAAACATTCAACATATCGCCGATTAGAGCAATCATTCGCTCGGAAGAAGTATAGACTTTATCTAAATAGTCGCGTAGCTTATCGTTTACTTCACCAGCTCGATTGTGCAAAGCAAGCCAGATATAAGATTTAATAGCCGTCATAGGGGTACGCAGTTCATGGCTTGCGACAGAAACAAATTCATCCTTCGCCTGATCAAGTTCCTTCAATCTTTCATTTGCCGCCCGCAGATTCGTAGTTGCATTTTCCACCTCTTGTTTTAAGTGGACGCCATACAATTTTTCTTCTTGATAAAGCTTTGCGTTTTCAAGTGCTAAAGCTGCTTGGTGGGATAGGATCTCAATAAATCGTAGGTCTTCGTTGGAGTAAATATCTTGGGAAAGTTTTTCGCCTAGAAACATTGCACCCGTTAGCCCTCCTTTGACGAGAAGCGGGGCAATTATTTCAACCTTGTGCTCGCTTAAAGCTTTTACTGTTTCAGCAAGACTGGGATCCACCCATTTATTGTCTTGCAGGTCTTGATTTACGTCACTGAGAACAACGAGCTTGGGGTTTTTTTCAAGATAGTCTTTAATGAAATGTTTTTTCTCGGTTGAGATATCTAAGTGGTGGTGGAAATCATTAGTACTGTCTAGGAGTACATAATGGTGATCAGCCTTTGCATAAATAGCTACTTTACTTACTTTAACACTCTCCTTTAGTACTTTTTTTATTTCTGCAACAAGTTGAGGTAGCTCAATAACAGAAGCTATCTTTTCCGAGACTTGGTTTAGAGTCTCTTCCATATTGTAACGGGCTTTGAAGAAAACTTTGTCTGTGGACCTTTCAATTATTCGCTTGAGAGGATCCACTGTCAAAGCAACTAAAACAATAGCGATAATATCTGTGATTCTTGGGAAAGCTGCGGTTCCTTCCGGTAGAAAAACACGATTCAAACCAAAGACGAGAATTGAGTAAAGACCGGTTAGGGTGGCTAAGAGGATTGAATAGACAAGAGACCGCCGAATAATAACTTCTATATCTAAGAGTCTATGCTTTACTATGGCATAGCTTACTGAGAATAAGAATATCAAGGAAGCTAATGGGCCAAAACTGACTAATGAAGACAACCCAAATATTGGAAGTACCGCATTTGTTAATAATGCTATTACGAAAAATCCAGTTAAGCCAAGAAATAAGTACCTAATTTGGTTTTTATAACTACCGCCCAACGTTTTATATGACTTAAATAAGTTAAAAAAAGTTGCAAATATATAAGCAATAAAATAAATGGCGAACGGGATATAAAGTGGTCCGACGATGGTTTCTTGACCTGAATCAGTAAAGCTTACATTTCCTATGTTAAGTTTTGTTGGAGTTAGAATCAGAATAATAATAGTTGGAAGAGAAATTAAAAACCAATTTAATCTCTTAAATGGCTTGCTTTGTATTGGAAAGACCCGAGAAAAATATAGTAAGCTCAAGGGTATTATTATAGGTGTGGCTAGTGCCATGCGTGCCCAAAATAGTGCTTGTTCTGGAGTTTTAGCGGTGTCAGCTAAATAATTTACTAACACCCAACCTGTTACACAAAAAGTCGACACAGCGAAAGCTAGATTTATTTTATTCCTGGGGTCTTTATAAATTATGTACGTACCAAGTAAAAAAGAGGTAATAACTGTGGCTATTGAAATAAAGTTATTTGTGGCCATCTGGTTCTATATTAATTGATTGCTTATTTTTTTTCAATGAAAAAGGGAGAGGGTAACCTGGATGGCTACCCTCAGTGATCATGGGTCCAAAACACTACTGCATGTCCTGATGCTACATCGCCTTCAAGCGGAGTCCTTCAGGCCATTTACCGGGTGGGAATGTCACGACACCTTTGTACACCTGGGTGCCGATGGTCCCCAGAGATTTTATGTTGGGGGTGCGAAGGATCATCTCAGTTAGTAGACTGATTGCTCCTGCACCACCATGGTCGTAGAGGACTGCCCAGATGTTGTATTCCCACATATGCCGTTGAATCGCCTCGACGAGGGGTCTGAAGTACCCAGCTCCCTTCAGATTGATTGGCACGAAGATCACAGGGATGTAGATCATGTGCCCTACAAACTGCGGGTAGTGGCACTCGTAGTAGGCTGGTTCTATCCAGGGGATCAGTTCAAACTGCCGGGTTAAGAGGCAGAAGAACCTTACCTCCCCACGGTCAGTGCCAATTAGCCTGACGAAATCGGGATGCTTCATCGCATCGCAGAAATCGTTGTGGCGATAGTACTGTCTGCATGGGTTTTCCGTACGTTTAGCCTTAAAGGCTTCGTCGTACATCTCCCAGAGATGTTCGATCTCCTCTTCCGAGAAATCGTCCTTGGTAGAGACCACAACATCTGTCCGTGGTGTACCGATTGTCATGACTGGTCTGCCTCCTTCTTTAGAACAGTCGGCTGAGGCCGAAACCCCATACGCCCAAGCCATAAAACGGTACCCAGATCGCGCCAAAGATCCAGGTGGCGATTAGGGTTAGGATGTAGACGTCCCGCTCACGATAACCAAGCAGTTTGAAAACCGCCCAGCCGTATACAGGTCCTAGGATTACCGCTGCTGCTAGCGCTCCGATTGCCCGTGTCATACGAGCAAACCAAAACACTAGCCTTTCACGCCAGCTTTTCGACCTTTCCTCCTTTTTGTTTTTGGATTCTCTCTTGCCAAAGATGGGGTGGAGCAGATGCTTCTTGACCCACGGCTCGATTCGAAGCCATACGGAGAGAACAAAAAGGCCGATTCCTGCCCACGCAAGGCAGAAAACTACATACCCCAGCCAAAATCCAAAGACGTCGACCAGGAATATGATTGGGCCTGCCAGCAAGACCTCATCCCATACCACCCCAGCGATAACTGGAATAGCAAGGAGGGCCGTAATGGCAAACCTGAGTGGACGCTTTGCAGTTGTTAAAAGTGCCAATTTAGCCATCCCCTTCCTTCTGTATTTATTTTGTGCATAAATTCTACCACATTTGAGTAGGGAAATCAACCTATAGTTTTGAGGCTAGTTCAGGCTATTTGAATGGTTCTGACTGGTAAACTGCCGCAACGAGTGTGCAAGTAGGTTTATTTGTTACTTCGGCTGAAGAAACAATCATTTTTAGTTTTTTCAATTCGAATTGATACTCTCTATGTTTACACAGATCTTTAATGGTTGCTTGAATCTTTAGCCTGACATTTCTTTCTGCTTCTTTTCCATTTAAACTTTCTATTATATCTGTATGTTCTGCGAAGATTCCTCTTCCGTCTTTGTCTTGATACCAACCGATTCCAGCTGCAATCGATCGGCCAAGAAGGTCTGTTCTCATGTCAGATAAAACGGTATAGAGTTTTTTACCATGTTCAGCCGGCCCGTTTGGCCATTTTCCTTCAACAACTTCAGTCCCAGGTGGAATGACCGAGGTTAGACGGATTATGTTGTAATTTAAAATCCCCGCCTCTTTCAAAGCGGCATCAAATGCTGAAAGTGTGGTACTACCTTCACCACGCCCTGCTGTTACAATTATTTTCATAAGTAATAACTACGCTTAATTGGCGTGTTAATTATTTACATCACGCTTTAGCGGGTTATTAACTTAATTATATCCCAAAGTATCAAATTAGAACAAGAAGGCTACGGGTATAGGTTAAAATAATCAATTTTTTTGTCTGCTTGCGCTAAAAAAGCTCTTAAAATTTGCTTTTTGCTGCAAACAATACTATTATAAGCCCAAATTGGTTAGAGCGAGATTGGAAAATCGGAAAAAGGGGGAGTGACCGGTGAGAACGCTATTAGCAGGTTTTTCCTTGATCCTTATGGCTGCCGCATTGGTAGGATGCGGCTGTGATAGTAGTAAGGCAAGCATGCCAAAGACTTCTGAGGGAAGGCTCGCGCAGGCGAAAGAACTGATCATAAAGGAGGTCGAAGGCAAGATTCCCGAGCCAAACAGGGAGGTAACGATCGACTACACGGATAATATCATGTCCGTGACAGCAGCTATTTCTGGGGAGTTCCAGGATAGCGATGGGTGGTGGAAAAAGGGAGCCACCATTACTGTTACATGGCCGGGAGGTAGCAACCCCGTGCCTTCCCCCTTAAGTGAGTTCAAGATGCTTCCCGACGAAGCCAAGAGAAGAGATGAGATCATAAGACTTCGGGACGTCTTGGAAGCCTTCGACAGAATGGGGCTCACTCCGCTTGCTCCAAAGTTCATAACGACCGAGGAGTCGTCTAACCCTAATATGAGGGGTAGGGGTTACGAGGATGAACGAATCCTAGCTATACCGATCCAAGTAGAGAACCCGACTCAAGAGGCCCATAAGGTAGAAGTGTACGTGTCGTTCGATACTTTCCTACCCCCTACCGACCCGGTCGATGAGAGCAGGTGTGGTGAGGCCTCTGGGCTCCCCATCCTTCATTGGTACCCACCTGAGACTGTGGAGGGAAACTGGGAGTTTGAGATCCAGCCAGGGAGTCAGACCGTGAACATCGAATACGGCCTGATTCTCTCAACAGATTTCCTCTGTATGGAAACGGAGGTCCGCGAGTTTCATCTGGTGAGTATTGACGGCTTCGAAGAGCCATCGGATGTCAAGCTACGGATCTCTAAGCTGGAAAATGAGGCGCCTTAGGGCAAAGGAGGCAGTATTAGTTAGCATTTAAGAGCTTGAAGCGTCGCAAACCAGCGGCGCTTCTACATTTTAAGTGATAGTTGTCCCTTCAAAATCTTTGCCTTCGAGGAAATTTTGGAAGTTTTGCAAATCTTGACCCTTTATTATTACCACTTTTATTCCAAGTTCTCTTGCTTTTTTAGCTGCTACAGGGTCAAAGGGAAAATTTTTGCCAGCAACCCAGGTTTCTCCAACAATTGTAAGATACTGGTCCCAGTTAAGATTTTTTTGCGGTTTAGCGTCTGGAGAAGATCTTGGATCTTTATCGTAAACAAAAGAAACATCGGACATATTTATTACAGTGTGGCTACTATATATTTCAGCTACTAAACAAGCATCAAAGTCAGTTGAATGGCCTGGTTCCCAACCAGCACCAACCGCCAAAGATTCCTTAATCTCCTCCTTTTTGTCATAAGAAGTTATTACTTTTGGAAAAACGTTTTCCTTGAAAAGTGTTTTCAAAAGGCTTCCATTGAGATGGGTTGCGGCTATTCCGAGCCAATCAAGTTCGGTGACTGAAAGTTCTACAATTTGCTTAGCTGCTTCCTGGTAATTTCGGCAAGTCTTACCACCGCCGGCTATGATAAAAAAAGACTTTCCTTTGCCTGCAAAGTCTAAAATTATTTGTCTGAAATTTTTCAAAAAAGAGGTATCCACAGTTGTTGGGTTGGTAAACTCTTTTGGTACGATTAAAGAGCCGCCAAGAGAAATGATTGTTGGGTCTTCCATAGAGGGCAATAATAAACCATTTTTAGAAAACGATCAACTTTGTAAAGATTAAAATCCGTTTTATTGAAATTAAATTTGTGCTAAAATAAGCAGATAGACTTGCCTGCTTACTATTATGTAAATATAGCTGGTACTTATGGTAGAACCTTTTTTATACCCCGAGCTTTATATCGACAGATCACTTGAAACTTCCGGAAAGAAGGCAAGTGAATTTCTCGCTTGGTTTAAAAAAGAAATCGAACCTTTTTTGGAAGAGTATTTCGACGAAAAGATAAGAGAAGCATCGGAAGTTCACCCGGAGGCCGTTGTTTTGGTTGAAGAAATCAGAAGAATGGTTGGAGCGGGAGGTAAAAAAATACGTTCGGCGTTTGCCTACGCTGCTTACGTAGCTAGCGGTGGGCGTTCCCACGAGGCGATATTATATGCTTCTGCTGCTTTAGAACTCTGGCACACCTTTGCAATAATTCATGACGATATTATTGATGAATCGAATTTGCGGCGCGGCCAACCCACAGCGCACATTGCTTTTGATAAATTTCACCAAAACCGCAATTTTTCAGGCGACTCTCAGAGATTTGGTATCTCTGCGGCAATTCTAGCAGGAGATTTAGCCTTTTCTTTTGCGGACGAGTTGCTTGATAGTGCTCCTTTCCCTGCCGAGAGAATTCGCCGCGCCAAAATTTACTACAACGCAATGAAGCAACAGACTGCTTATGGTGAGCATCTGGATGTTATTTCGCAATTTAAAAAACAAATTTCCGAAGCAGATGTCTTGAAAATTCTAGAATATAAAACAGCCAAATATACAATCGAGCGGCCACTTCACATTGGAGCTGCGCTGGCCGGGGCTGATGAGAAATATTTTCAGATTTTTTCTGCCTATGGGGTGCCACTTGGACAAGCTTTTCAGATTCAGGACGATATCCTTGGGACTTTCGGAAAAGAAGAAGAAATTGGTAAATCAGTAGATTCAGATATTAAAGAAGGGAAGAAAACCCTTTTAATAATAAAAGCTTATGAACTTACCAACCTTTTGGAAAAGTCGGTTTTAAATAAAGTAGTTGGCAACAAAAAAGCAAGTGAGGGGCAAATAGAAAAGGTTCGAGAAATAATAAAATCTACTGGTTCCTTGAAATACTCAGATACTCTAGCGAGAGAACTGATAAACCAAGCTAGAGGAGTAATGACAGCTTCAAAATTAGCAGAAGAGGGCAAAAACTATCTTTTACAAATTTGCGATTTTCTTTTAGTTAGAGCCGCGAGTTTGGTAGATCTACGGTAATTTTTCTCTTTTCTTTACCAAGAGTTTCCAATCGTACCTTTATAGCCTTCTTCGGCAGCCATTTTTCGATTTTTTCAGGCCACTCAATGGTAGATACGGCTTCTTTATCCAGCAAAAGCTCTTCTATTCCGGTATTTTCAATGTCTCCTACCCCTTCCAGGCGGTAGAGATCTATATGATATAAGGTTTTTATGTTACCTTGTTCAATTTTGTATGGGCGAGCAATTACAAAAGTAGGCGAAAAGACTCTCTGCCTGAAACCTAGACCTTGTGCCAAGCCTTGTATAAAGGTGGTTTTGCCAGCACCGAGAGATCCGTATAGAGATAAGATATTCCCTGGCTTCAAGTTTTTAGATATTTTTTTTGCAAAACTTCTTGTTTCTTCAGCAGAGTTTGTAATTATTTCCACATTAAGATTTTAACAGAAAGTAGCTTTTAGTGATGTTCGTTCAAAAATTGCTTTTTAACAAAAGGATAAGCGGCAGATGATATTAACAAGGAGAAACCAACTGCGGTTATCAACGTTGATAGTTTGTGATTAGATTGCTTCGTATTGGTTGCACCGGCTATGTTTCCGCTATCATTAGAATTATTTTTTAAACTACTTAAGGTAGATTGTTTGCTTTTTCCTTCTGTTTTGGAGGTTGTTTTTTTCTTGTTTTTCGTACCTTCATCCGATTCATTAGTTGGGTTTAATTGAGTTATTCTGTTTCCTGATAGTGGAGTTGGTGTGGTAGTTAATTGCCAGCTACCACTAGAGTCTTTCGCAAAAGAGACTTCCTCAACCGCCTTTTCGTAAGTGTAAGTCTCCAAGACTTTCCCAGTAGAATTTATCAAACGTACTGTGTCGCCGGCGTTGTTTAGTTTGGAAGAAAAAGAAAAAACCCTGTAGCTTTTTGCCCCAATGATCGTTCCTTCTGGTATAGGAAATGGAGAAGAGCCCCCTTCAATATCATCTATTTTCCAGCCGCCGATATCAATGTCAAAAAATTCCAAGTTATAAATTTCTACCCACTCATCATTATCAGCCGGATAAGGCATAAATTCACTCAAGATAATGTTTCCGGTTTTTGGTATTGTAGGTGGGGCAGGATTGTTAGCTCCATTTGAATACCCTTTCGTTGGAGTTTTACCAGGTAGCAAAATTCCTATCCCGTCCGGTATTAGGGCGTGAGATTTATCTAACTCAGAACCAGTGTATTCACAACTGCTGACAAAGCTATCATTATTGGTAATTAATGTTAAATTATCACCATCGTTATTAAGTTTCGCTGCTGAAAGCTCCAGTATTAAGAAACTCTTCGCACCTATTTTAGTTTCGTCAGCAAGTTTAATTATAGGATTGCTTTTTTCAGCATTCATTGTATTATCGAATATTTTCCAGCTGCTTAAATTGACTTCTAGCGAAGAATTATTATAGAGCTCGATCCATTCTTTAGAACCAGTTTCGGGATGTGGAAAGATCTCGTTAAAAACTATATCCGAGCTGGAAGCATAAGTAGGCTTAGGAATTATTAAAAGTAGTATTAGGGCAAGCAAAGCAGGCATTTAGCGAAAAGGATATTATTAAAAAAGGGGCAAGTCAAGTGATTTTTTAGTTCTATAAGGTTGCTTTTTAGCCTGTTATTTGATATCCTTAAACCTACAGATAGGTCTTTTGAGGGTCTTGCCCGATGATTGTCTTTAACGAAGTTTCAAAACAATATGATGGTGTCAAAGCTTTAGCCGATTTTTCTCTTGATATTGAAGGAGGGGAGTTCGTTTTTCTAGTTGGCCCTTCAGGGGCTGGTAAATCCACACTTCTTAAATTGATTATTCGGGAAGAGCTACCGACTGAAGGTTCGCTTTTTGTAGACGGTGAAGAAGTGTCAAAAATCCCCTCCTCTGGTGTTCCTCATTTGCGCCGAAAAGTAGGTACAATATTTCAAGATTTCAAACTTCTTCCCCAGAGAACAGTATTCGAAAATGTCTCATTTCCCTTGGAAATTTTAGGATTACCAGACGATGAGATAGAAAAAACAACAGATGAGATATTGAGATTAGTTGATTTAAATTCAAAAGCAGCAAATTTCCCAGATCAGCTTTCCGGTGGTGAGCTGCAACGTACAGCGATTGCTAGGGCAATGGTTCTCCGCCCCGAGATAATTTTGGCCGATGAACCAACCGGCAATCTTGATTCAGGTAGCGCATGGGAAGTGATGCAACTATTAGCTAAACTTAATAGTTTAGGAACAACAGTAGTTATGGCAACTCACAACGTTGATATTTCTTCTAGTTTGCCTCACCGAAAATTAGAGCTACAGAGAGGTAGATTAGTAAGAGACACAAAACAAAAAACTAAAGGAGCCTCAAAGAAAGAAAAGGAAAAATGATAAAGTTTCCTCGATTAATAAAAGTTGCAATACAGAGAATTTTTCGAAACCCTTCTAATGCGTTAGCAGCAGTCCTTGTGATGTTTTCAGCTTTCTTTATTTGTGGTGCATTTGTCTTGGTAACTGTAGCCTCAGGGGCACTCCTTCACTATTTTGAATCGCGACCCGAAGTAACAGCCTTTTTGAAAGATAATACTACCGGCGACCAAGTGAAAAAGATTCAACAGACACTTTCCGACAGCGGAGTAGTTTCCAAAACTAAATATGTTTCTAAAGAGGAGGCTTTGAGGATTTATAAAGAGAGGAACAAAAATGAACCCCTTCTCACCCAGTTTGTTACAAGTGATATTTTACCGGCGAGTATTGAAGTTTCGACATATAAACTAGCAGATCTTTCAAAAGTTGCGGAAGTTCTTAAAAAAGAGTCGTCAGTGGAAGAGGTAGTTTTCGAAAAAGACATAGTCAACACCCTTACAAAATGGTCCAACACAATTCGCCTTGTAGGCATTGGGGTAGTGATCTTTTTGCTTTTAACCTCGTTTCTTATCACCCTAATTGTAATTGGTCTAAATATCTCTATTCATAAAGATGAGATTGAGATTATGAGACTTGTTGGAGCGACTAGTTGGTACATCCGTACGCCATTTATCTTGGAAGGGGTCTTTTACGGAGTTTTTAGTGGGTTAGTTGCTGCTATGCTCTTATTTTCATTTTTCCTTTGGGCCTCACCTACTCTGCATAGAACTTTCGCAGGGATCGATATTTTGCCAAGCGCTCCTCTAATTTTTATATATCTTCTACTTGGGGAATTTTTGATTGGAGCTACAATTGGGATAATTGGTTCGTTTGTGGCGACTAGAAAATATCTGTCTTCCTAATAAATATGTTAAAGCGCTACATTTTTGTAATCCTTCTAACTTTAATAACAATTCTGTCTCCAAACGCGTTTGCCTACAGCGTTAGTGTTTCCTCGTCGGGGAGCGAATTACCCCACGGGTCTTTGATTGATCAATTGAATGAAAATTTACGTAAACAAGAAGAGTTGCGACGGAAACTTTCTGACGCACAAGCAAAAGAGAAAACCCTTGCTTCCGAAATCTCTTATTTGGAAAATCAAATCGAACTTACGAAATTGAAAATTGAAGAAACTGAAAACCGGCTCGAACAACTCGTTGGAGATATCGGTACTGTTTCAGGGAAACTTGAAGAGACAAAAAACAATCTAGATTTTTCAACAGAGGTTGCAAATACACGGCTACGACAGCTTTACATGGAAAGCTTTTCGGGGTCTCTAAACAGATTTTTAGGGTCTTCAAGCTTTAACGATTTTCTAACCAAGAAAAAATACCTAGAGGCGATTAGAAATTCTGATCTTGAGCTTTTGCATCAACTAGATAGTTTGAAGAACGATTACAGCCAACAAAAAAATGAACTTGAAGATAAAAAAGCCAAAGAAGAAAGCCTCAAGGCGAATCTAGAAACTGAAAAAGCAAACTTATCATCAGAAGAAAGTTCTAAAAACTATCTTTTAAGTGCTACAAAGAATGATGAGCGTGTTTATCAAGGAATGTTGGCCCAGGTACAAAATGAAATTGCGACAATTGCAAGACTTTTGGGTGGGGGCGGTGTTCGGCTAGGGCCTGTAAGAAGGGGGGAGTACATCGCTTCTCAAGGAAACACTGGCTGTTCAACTGGAAGCCATTTACATTTTGGTCTATACTTATCAGCGTCCCCAAACAGCCACGTTAATCCACTGCCTTATTTAAATTCGGGAAGTATTAGTTGGCCAATGACTGGGTACACAATTAGCCAGTATTATGGTCAGCAGTGGTCTCCCTTTATTCCTCCCCACAACGGTATCGATATGTACAGTTATTATGGAGCCCCAATTTTGGCAGCGGCTGATGGAGTAGCTTACTTAAACACTGATAATGGTTGCCCTGGTGTTCCTGGAATTACTGGTAGCGTTCCAGGGAAATGGATCACCATAGAACATTACAATGGTTGGAGAACAGTATACGGGCACATCCAATAGTGAAAGTCAAAAGTAAAAAGATTTCAGATTTCAATTGTACTTTGCCAACTTGTTACCTGTTGCATGTCACTAATTTAGAGCTTGATTTCGGCTTCGATAAATTTGTCTAAATCTCCATCAAGTACGGCGAATGGGTCCCTGCTTTCTATTTTTGTGCGTAAATCCTTTACCATTTTGTAAGGGTGGAGGACGTAGCTTCTTATTTGGTTTCCCCAGGAGGCTATCTTAAACCCTCCTTTTAACTTCTTTTTCTCTGTTTTCTTTTCCTCTTCCTTCAGTGCAAAAACTTTTGATCGGAGTAGCTTGAGAGCATTTTCTTTATTTTGTGCTTGCGATCGTTCAGATTGAGTTGAGACAACAATACCGGTTGGAATGTGACGGATTCGCACGGCGGTTTCTACCTTTTGGACGTTTTGGCCGCCCGGCCCGCTAGAGCGAAAGGTTTCGATTTCCAGATCATCAGGAGAGATTGTTACCTCTTTGATACCTTCAATTACTGGTAGTATTTCAACTAAGGCAAAGGAAGTCTGCCTTAAGCGATCGGCGTTAAAAGGGGATTGTCTTACCAATCGGTGAGTTCCTGCTTCATTTTTCAAAAACCCATAAGCGTAGTAGCCAGAAACTTCAACAGCAGCACTCTTTATTCCTGCTTCTTCACCTCTGGTTTCAGAAAGTAAACTAGCTTTCCATCCACGTCTTTCAAAAAATCTCAGGTACATTCGAAGTAACATTTGTGCCCAATCCATTGCTTCCACACCACCTTGACCTGAGTGAACCGCCAAAATTGCAGATCCTGCATCGTACTTTCCAGATAAAAAAAGATGAAATTCAATTTTCTTGAATTCGTCTTCAATATACGCTGCCTCTTTCTCCAAATCGTTTTCTAAATTACTCCCGGAACCAAGATTTGCCAGATCAATTGCGTTTGAGATACGGCTCTTTAGGCTTGTAACCTCCTCGAGTTCTTTTTTCAAAAAAGAAACCCTTTCCATAACCGAGTTTGCCTCTGCTATATCTTTCCAGAAATTGCTTTTTGCGCTTTCCGCCAAGAGTTTGTTTAACTGCAAGTTCTTCTCTCTTATATTTAATTTCTCCTCAAAACTAGAGAGGTTTTTTTGTAAAGTATTTAGTTTATTGATCAAAGGTTGCATAGTCCTAAATTATAGCATCAAACAGCTTCCAAATTCTCTCGAGGTTTTTCCGACAACTAAAAGTGCCCACAAAAGTCTCGTGGGCACTTTCATTTTCAAACAAGATTATAAAAGCTTCTTTTTCGTTTCTATCTAGTTTCGTACAATATTCCCAAGATCGAGCCCCAAACTACATGGAGTAATAGGGTGAGGAATATTGTTGGGCCGGCCGGGTTTGGATAAGTAGCTTCTTTGAAGAAACCAGAGACCCCGCCTAAGATTAGCATCAGAATCCAGGCTAAAACCCCAAAAATTATACCTCGAGTTACAGTAGTGCCAGGAAGAAAAGCGTTGAACCAGTAGCCGTAGATATAAGCCAAAACTGTACCGAGAACAATTGCTACCAGCCAAGAACCGAGGGAAGTTGATGCTAAGTCGAATACAGGTGCCCAACCACCATAAGTACCTAGAGTAGCTCCAACAAGAAGAGCTACAATCGAAGAGCCCACACCAGCGCGAATTGCGCGTTGGTCCATGTGTGTTTCACCCCCTTTCACCCCGATTTGTCGGGGGATATGGGCAGAAGTTTACTACAACAATATTATCGGTTTTTTATATGATTAGTCAATAGTGAAAACTATTTGTAATTTTTATTGATATAGCTTGTATAACTTGTGTAAAGCGATCGGCTGATAGCAATTACTACTGATTTACAAAGCTAGAACTAGATAGATAATTGATAGAAGAATAATGAAGGCCGCATACATATACCAATTTGCTTTCCCAGTACTTGTTTCACGGAAGGTCCAGCGGCTGTTTAGCAAATAGTTAAATATCAAAACAATTGGTATTGTTATTGCTTTTGCAAGGAGGGCATAAACACCAAAAAATTGATTTAGAATAAGAAGGCCAATTTGGGAAAGAATTAAAGCCCCGAGAGAAACAAATTGGAATATGAAAAAGCGGTTTATAAGAGTCTTTTCGGTTTGTCTTTTTGAAAAAGTCCAGAGATTATTCCAAACAAAACTCCAGACAATCGCGGTTTCAACTGAAATTGGGTTGGAAACAAGAGGAGGTAGGAAAACGATACTTGTTAAGACGAAGAACAACCCGTAATCGACCACTGTGTTTGACAACCCAACGATAGAAAAGCGCCAAAAGGTTCGATATTTGAATATTGCGTAGAAGAATTTATCCAATAGAGAACCACTTTTCTTAGAGTGAAATAAACGTATCTTGATTAGATCTAAAAACGCATTTAGGGAGTCCTTGAATGGACTTACAGTACTTGTCGGATCGTTGTACCAAAGGACTGGTACTTCAGCAATTTTTAAATTTCTTTGTTGAGCGAGAAAAAGTATCTCTACATCAAACCCAAAATCAAAAATTCGCTGTGATTCAAAAAGATCGCGCGCAGCGGATCGTTTGAAGGCTTTGAAACCGCACTGTGTGTCAACAATACCTCTTACAGTCAAAATTCTTACTAGAATATTGAAAATTCTTCCCATGGTTTCGCGGAAAATATTTTGGTGCCTTTTCACAGTTGAGCGATCCAGGGCGCGGGAGCCAATAGCAATATCGTACCCAGCATTTAACTTGGATAACAGTTTGTCGATTTCTTCGATTGGTGTTGAGAAATCGGCATCTGTAAAAACTATTATATCTCCACTAGCCGCGAGAACACCTTTGTTTACGGCTAACCCTTTTCTTGCCCAAGACTTTCTCTCGCTTTTGATTAGCTTTAAGTTTTTGATTCTTCCCTTAAAGTCCTCGACTTTTTCCCCTGTCTTATCGCTGCTTCCTTCATCAGACACAATAATTTCGAATTCCTCGACTCTGTTTTTCAAGAATGAAACTACTTTCTCTAGAGAAGAACTAATTCTTTTTTCCTCGTTGTACGTGGGAATGACAATTGAAATCATAATCAGCACATATTATCGATTGAAACAGCCTGCTAGTCAACTGCTTTATTGTATAAGGGTGCTTTATGAGAAATTAGAAATTGCTAACCTTTATACTGTAGTGCGTTGATTAAACAAAAATTCTTGAAATACTATTAGGACAATGCGCCTCAAACTGCTGTCCGAGGTCTAACTATTTTAATCTCAAGTCCTTTTTTTGTCTCCTGAAATTCGATATTTGGATATATAAGCTTTTTAGCGGCTACTCTAATCCCCAAGTTTGGTAAAGCATCATTGGGGTGAATCTTTAAATCCAACGCTGGTTTATCGATTAAAAATATATATCCACGAGTGGGTATACATACGGGAGCATCTGGGGACCAATATCGCCAGGCTTTTACATCGGCATAGCTTTCCTGCGCTTCGTAAGTTTTAGTTGGTAAACCAGTCTTTTGGTCAATTTCGTTGGGATAAATTAGAGCTGGAAGAGCCACCGGAATCTCGACTTTGTTTATTTTTCCTTTATATGTTATATTTTCGCCCGATCCGGTAATATGTGGATGATTTAGCGAAAACTGATGATCGAGAATCACTGTATCCAGAAATTCCACAAATCCTCTAGAGCGTAAATGTTGGTTCATTTGAACATCATTAACTTTAGTAACTTCGCTCAAGACCCGCCAATATTCCGGTAAGCTTAACATTGTAAAACCAAGGCTATCAAGCAAACATTTAGCTTCATTAAATGTAATGTTACAAACCCTACCTTCCTTATCAGTGTAAAGTTTTATTCCTAGTTCTTTTGCGAAGCTAGTAATTTCTTCATCTACTCTTAAGAAGTCTCTTTTAACGTGAACCCCAATAGCAGGAGAATAATAGTATTCATTAAATGCCGATACAATTGGTTCAAACGTTGGAGCGGTTACCTTGCGAGAGAGTTGATCGCCTACTCCCCAAAACTCGACTGCATTATTAAGCCTTCTGATTTTTACTCGTTCTCCGAATTCATGTCTGATTATTCTCTCCAGACATTCGAACGTCACAGCTCTAAACTTTTCCGGGGCGTAATCGTTAAAAACCAAATATACTCTTTCACGATTTACTCTCTCGTTATCATCCTCATAGTCAACCACTTTGACTATTGTCAGACAAAAATTTTTTTGTTTGTTGTTCCTTTCCGCTTCGCTTACTATCTTAATCAGAAGTTCCGGTTTAAGTTCGTCTCCTCGTGTATCAAAGACATTTTTGACTTTAGCTACTGCAAATCCAAATATGCCCCAGTCCTCCTTATAATCTCGCTCAAACAGACGGGTTGGGTCGTCGGTATTTAGGAGGCTGCTCATCAAATCCTGATAGAAACGGTTCTCATCCTGTATCCCGGAAATAGCTCTCAAGGCATCCATTATCAATTCGTCCTTGTAAGTCATCTTTTTAGGCCCCCGGTTTTCCGTATCCATAAGCGCTGCTCCTTGCAGAAGTCGTGCCATCTCTTGATCGGGTACTATCCCGACCCCAAAAATCTTTTGCGTAATTTGGGCGGAGCAAGATCCAATCATCTCCCACGTTTTGGGAATTGCCTGGCGCGCGGCGGTTGTCGATAAAATATGATGATCAACAATACTGATTGTAAATTTCTGTTGCTCACTTCTACTATGGTCGACCATAATCCACCTAGCTTGGCCTAGCGCCAACGCCTGTTGGTAGATTTTCTCGGTTGATAAAAGAAAGCCATTAGATATTCGCTGGCCCAAAAGGCGTTTTATCTCATCTGGAATACGGGAAGCTTGAACTAACGGTACAAAACAAGTGGTTTGGTCTAAGGAAAAATTACGATATGCTTCAAATAAAGAACTTATTACCGTGTCGGTGTCTGGGTTCTTATGGCCCATCACAAACACGATTGGTTTGTTTTCCGATATTGCCTTTTTAAGCCTTTCGCGGGATTTTTCTAAAAAATCTACCAAAGAGTGATAAAAACCAAACTTTGAAGGTCTTGGGAAAAGATTTGGGGTGATCCTTTCAAGAGCTTTTATAGTGTCATTATCTTTTTTTCTCAACGCCTCAATCTTCAATATACCTAACATATCAATTAATTTCTCTTGTATTTCCCTTGCTTCTTTCCCCCGTGATGTAAATAGCCCATTTCTACATTTTGTTAGAAATTTAAATACCGTTTCTTTCATCCCATAAAACTTTTCGTGTTCTTTAGGATTTTTTATCCCAGGGGTGCCCACGGTCGTCTTTATATAAGCTTCTATCAAACGTTTTGCTTTTGCTAGAAGTTGCGGTGGTAACTCTGGGATCACTAATTTGTCCCGACATTCTCGGATCATTAGGAAGCGCTGTGTGTTTTCAACCGGGATACCCATATCGAGTGAAGGTGTTCCTGAAGAAGTTACATAACCGCGTATGCCGGCTACAAAGTACCCAACTTTAAATGTTGACCAATACTTCCAGGTAGTTTCACTCCAGCTGGGGGAGCCTTTTTCTCTTCGTGTTTCTACCCTAAGCGGCATTCCGGTTTGTTTATCAATATTGTTTGTGGGGTTAAACCAACCAGGTGTGGCAACCGGTTGAATAATCTTCCGACGGTCGCCTACGAACTCAGCTTTTCCGCTGCTATATTTAATCTTTGGGTGCCCAGTCATGTAGACAACTCCGTTAGCGTTTCTTTCAAACACTGCGTCTAACCATTCAGTCGCAGTATTGGATTGCAATAAACTAAGCATCTGATTATTCCCACTTTTTCGAATCTCCTCATAAACCTGCCAGTATTCGGCAGGGGTTAAAAGATGGGATCCTAACACATCAATAAGTCTCTTGGCATCGATAAAACTTATATTGCAAATCCGCCCTTCATCATCCCAATCTAGTTTTAGGTGTAACTTATTCGCTGCTACCACAATTCGTTCATCGACCTTAAGAAAATCCAAGGGGATATACTTATGAAGCGTTTCTGAGTAGAAAAATTCCGAACTTGTATCAATCCTCTTTTTTTTGTTGCTTCGAGGTTGGTCTTTCATCAATAGCGACCAAATTATAATTCAATTCCCACCCTAATTTCTTAAACTAACAAACCATTTTAACAAAAATGTGGTAATTTGGCTCCAACTAATGAGGATTAATAGGGCTTTCTTTCCTACACTTTATCCCTTGTGTTGCGGTGCGTTGATTAGACCACACTTCTTGAAGTGCTTGTTTAATGGGATACATTTAATATTGTGTTGTTTCTATAATTGTGATAGTATAAGGCTGGTTCTGAAAAGAACTATTAAGTTGCTAATTCCCCCCAGTTCAATTCGAGCTGGGGGTTTTTGTTGCAGTCAGTTTTATTTACCTTACAATAAACAAAATGGAAAAAATATTAGTCCAGTTTGATGGCAGTAATTTTTACAATAAGGTGAAGAAAATTCTTCCTAAACTTCATCTGACAGAATTTGATTACGCTGCATTAGCAAAATCTATTGTAAAAGCTGGAAATATAAATTTGATTTACTACGTTGGGGAGATAAAGCAATATGACAACAATAAAAAATCCCTTACTCTTTATTCTAACCAACAAAAACTTTTTACTAGCTTAAGAAATCAACGTATTGAGATAAAACTGGGTTATTTATTAATGTCCGATGGTAAATTTCACGAGAAGGGTGTTGATGTTCAGATTGCTGTGGATATTGTTCGTGGTTCTATCAAGAATGAATATGACAAATGCTATTTAATCTCTTCAGACACAGATCTTTTGCCTGCCATAAAAACTGCAAAAGACGAAGGTAAAGAAATAATATATGTTGGATTTGAAAATTTTATAAGCCGAGCACTTCTAAATAATTGTTCTTCAAATATTGTCCTGAAAAAGAAAGATATCTTGCAGGTTGCTAAAAAATAAAAACTCTTTTGGGTAACTTTATTGAGACTTCTGGGGGTGTAATAAGTTATAGATCTCCTTGAGTTATGCAACCACTTCGTGGACTAAAACACCCAAATTTTAATCCTATAATTTTAGAAATTTAAGGGAGTTTTAGGCTCTAGCTTCAGCCATATTTTCTTGATTTATCGGACTATTTACAACCCCACAACGTTTGAAGTGCTAGTGTAATGGTACACATATAGGTTTAAACGACTGCTAAAACCTTTAAGGCTTGTTCTTCTTGAAATATTTAGGAAAGGTCCAAGATAAAGTCCTAGGGTGAATTATCCCAATACTCTGGAAATTTTTAAGTTTTATTAAATCCTTATCTGACGATACTATTAGATCAGCTTTTCCAGCTGCCGCACACTCGAGAATTTTATTATCATCTGGATCGTTTTTTATGACATCTATTTTTTCCGTAGGCTCTATAACTTGGGATATTTCTCGTATTACGGTCAGATACTGGTTTATTTTTGATTCTTCCCAAGAAAATTTGATCTTAAGTTTTTCTTCTAATTCGGAAAGGATTGGATTTGAGGTTAAGAGATCTATAGTGCCGTTGGCGGCTAGTTTAAATATTTCTCTGGTAAATCCATCTTTTAAAGCGTTAGCAATCAGGACGTTAGTATCAAAAACTACTTTCATTAACCAGCTATTCTTTCAATATCTTCGTAGGTTTCGATGCCTAAACTTTGGGATCGTTCTCTTCCATAAGCATAGATTTTGTTTAAGGATCTTGAAATACTGTACTGGCGTATAGCATCGCGTACCACTTCACTTTTAGTTTTTTGCTCCTGCTTTGCAATTGAAGTTACTTCATTTTCGATTGTTGGGGTAATAGATACATTTAAAATTTTTCTTGGCAATGATTCGGGTTTCATTACGTAACACATTGTATTACATATTGTTGTATCTTGTCAAGTCGCATTTGGAGTTACTTGGAAGATTAGAATAATATTATGGTTTAGCCTTAGCCATATTTTCTTGATGGGTAGGGCTATCTACAAGCCCGCATTTTTTGAAGTGCTTGTGTAATGGTGCACATATAGCCCTTGACTAAAACAAGCAACCAGTTGTATCATATCAATGATGATTGATATGTTTAAGGCCTTAGCGGAAGAAAATAGATTAAAGATAGTTGAACTACTATCAAAAGGTTCTTTGTGCGTTTGCGAAATCGAGAAAAAAGTAAAACTTCCTCAAAATCTTGTCTCCCATCACCTAGGCGTACTAAAAGAAGCAGGAATAATTGAAAACTGTCGTTGTGGTAAGAATAACTACTATTCACTCAATAAAAATGGCCTTCATAACATTATAAAAGCATTAAATAAAATAGGAGGAAATAATGAAAATTAAAATTATCGGTTCGGGTTGTCCCACTTGTAAAAAACTGTACGAAATGGCAAAAGAAGCAGTTAAAGAAGCGAACATTGATGCTGAAATTGAGTACTCAACAAATGTCCAAGAGATAGTTGAGATGAGTCTTGTGCACGGCCCTATACTTACAGTCGATGGAACACTAGCGGAAGTCAAAAGTTTTAGTGTTGAGGGCGTAAAAGAGGCAATTCTAGAAAATACTTGTGGTGATAACTGTTGTTCTGATAAGGACTGCTGTTAATGGATAAGATATTCTATCCGTTAGAGTTATTTTCTAAATTTATTACCGAAACTCTGCTTAAAGTTGACCAAAGTTCTGCGTTAGCAAAGTCATTAAACTTTTTTATCTACGACACAATCAAAATCATCATTCTCTTATCGGCTATTATTTTTATTGTATCCATTATTCGCTCTTACTTCCCTCCTAAAAAAACAAAGAAGTATCTATCGAATCAAAAATTTCCACTACTAAATAACTTCTTAGCTGCCACGGTTGGAATTGTTACGCCATTTTGCTCTTGCTCTGCAGTACCATTATTTATCGGATTTGTTGAGGCGGGAGTTCCTTTAGGTGTCACTTTTTCCTTCTTAATATCTTCTCCTATGGTAAATGAAGTCGCCCTTATTCTTCTTTGGGGCCTGTTTGGTTGGAAAATCGCTTTAATCTATGTTGTCAGCGGTGTTTTGATAGCTACTGTTGCCGGAAGTATCCTAGGCAAATTAAAACTTGAAAAGTGGGTAGAGGAATTTGTTTATAAGGTAAAGGCAGCAAATGGCAGTGAACAAACACTAACTTTCAAAGACAGGGTAAACTACGCAGTTAATTACTCAAAAGAAATAGTAGGTAAAGTTTGGCTTTATATTATTAGCGGTGTTGCTCTAGGGTCAGTTATACACGGTTATATTCCAAACGATTTTCTTGTTAGTTATGCAGGTAAAGGAAACTTTTTTGCTGTTCCTTTGGCAACCGTAATCGGTATCCCACTCTATTCAAACGCAGCAGGAACAATCCCTATCGTTTCTGTTTTGATTGATAAAGGTATGGCAATGGGAACTGCTTTGGCCTTTATGATGTCTGTCACAGCCTTATCATTACCTGAATTTATCATCCTTAGGAAGGTTTTGAAACCTAAACTAATAATTACTTTTGCCTCGATTGTTGGTTTAGGGATAATTTTCACAGGTTACCTGTTCAATATCGTCTTATAGCTAAGAATCCGATACTGTTTCTACATAATTAGAACTATTTTGAGGTTTTGGCTGAGCGATTAATCTAATAATCATTATTGAATAAACAAATTTGGACCCCACACGGAGGTAATAAGTTACAAACACCCCAAAATTTAGCCCTATAGTTTAGAGAAATTAGTGTGATTTTAGGCTCTAGCCTTGGCCATATTTTCTTGATGTATCGGGCTATCTACAAGGCCACAACGTTTATACTTCAATCCAGATCCACAGGGACAGGGGTCGTTGCGGCTAATCTTGTTTTTATGACTGGTTAGTGGTGATTGGTTATTGGCGAGGGGGGTTGACGCGATAGTCTCGCTTGTAGAGCTTGAGCTGCCGCTTGTTGTAGTTGTTGTCTGCGCTTGCTGATTTTGTGGGACAAGTTGGATTTTGAAAATCCTATGTGTTACTTCAAAATCAATCGCCCGTATTAAATCTTCAAACAGTTTAAAAGCCTCTCCTTTGTATTCTACAAGCGGGTCTCTTGAAGCGTAGCCGCGAAGACCAATTCCTTCACGCAAGTAATCGATGTCTTCCAAGTGATTTATCCAGAGGCTATCAATTGTGTTGAGCAAAACGAGCTTTTCTATTTCTCTTGTAACATCCGCACCATATTGCTCTTCCCTGGCATTGTAAACCTTCTTTGCTAAGTCGAATAGAAACTCACTTATTTTTTCAGGTATCCCAAGTTTTTCAATCTGATCTTTTATTTGGCCTTGAGATTTTTCATCAAACGGGGTAACAGTAAAAAACTCTTTTGCGATTTGTTCGTAGTCTGGTACTTTGCTCTCCGTTTGGGATATCGCTATAATCTGATCAATTTCCGAACCTATTTTTTCTAGCATCAGGTCCTTCAAATTTTGGTTTTTCTCACTTTTATCTGTTTCGTCTTTTTTAGTAATCTGTTCCAAAATTTTTCGACGTTGCGAATAAATTATTTCTCTTTGTTTATTTAAAACGTCGTCGTAATCTACTAAACGTTTCCTGATATCAAAATTGTGCCCCTCGACTCTAGATTGCGCACTTTCAATTGCTTTTGAAATCATTGAGTTTTCAATTGGGACATTTTCTGGGATCTTCAGCGTGTCCATAACTTTTGCAACCGTATCTCCGCCAAAAAGCCTCATAATATCGTCTTGCAGAGAAACAAAGAAACGGCTAGATCCCCGATCTCCTTGCCGGCCACACCTGCCTCGAAGCTGATTATCAATTCTCCTTGCCTCGTGTCTCTCTGTACCGATTACATGGAGACCACCGATTTTTTCAACACCATCGCCAAGTTTTATATCAACACCACGGCCGGCCATGTTGGTTGCAACAGTCACACTACCGTTCTGTCCTGCATTGGCAATAATTTGCGCCTCTCTCTCATGATTTTTTGCATTAAGCAGTTCATGAGGGATTTTCTTGCGTTTTAATAAATCTGAGAGCAACTCATTCTTTTCAATTGAAGTAGTTCCAACCAGAACTGGCTGCCCTTTAGCGTGATTTTCTTCAATCTCTGCTGCCACAGCCTGCCATTTTGCTTTTTCTGTTTTGTAGACACTATCCGGAAAGTCCTCTCTGATCATTGGCTTATGAGTTGGAGTACTAACCACATCTAGTTTGTAAACTTTGTGGAACTCTTCTGCGCTGGTTGTTGCAGTACCAGTCATTCCGGCTAATTTTTCATACAATCGGAAAAGATTTTGAAAAGAAATTGTCGCCATGGTTTTGCTTTCTTTCTGAACCGCAACTCCTTCTTTGGCTTCAATTGCCTGGTGCAATCCTTCGGAGTAACGGCGGCCAGGAAGCATTCTTCCAGTAAATTCGTCAACAATTATTACCTCACCTTCCTTCACAACGTAGTCCTTATCTTTGTGGTAAAGAGTTTGCGCTTTTAGGGCCTCTTCGATGTGGTGAATAGCTTCAAAATCACTTTCGTAAAGATTTTTAACTCCAAGCATCCGCTCGATTTTAGACACGCCAATTTCAGTCAAATTTGCGGTCCTTAGTTTCTCATCGATCACGTAATCTGTGTCTTTAACTAATCGGCTGACTAAAGAAGCAAATTGAAAATATTTTTCCGTGCTTTCTTCTGCTGGAGCTGAGATTATAAGAGGAGTGCGGGCTTCATCAATTAAAATTGAGTCTACTTCGTCGACGATTGCGTAGTTGAGTGGTCGCTGAACCATTTCCTCTAGGCTTCCTGCCATATTATCGCGCAAATAATCAAAGCCATACTCATTATTAGTACCGTAGGTGATATCAGCTGCGTAAGCTTCTCTTCTTGTTACTTCTCGCAAAAATTTTCCTACTCCCAAACCTTCTGCTTCTGGGGTTGTGCTTTGTTCTTTCAATTCCTCTTTTTCCTCCTCTTCTTTGTTCGGGTCGAAAAGGTAGCTTACATCGTGATTTATAACCCCGACAGATAAACCCAGGTAATGGTAGATAGGACCCATCCATTCGGCATCGCGTTTGGCTAAATAATCATTCACGGTTACTAGATGAGCACCCCTGCCTGTTAAAGCGTTTAGGGAGAGAGGGAGTGTGGCAACAAGAGTTTTTCCTTCACCCGTTTTCATCTCAGCTATTTTCCCCTGGTGAAGGATAATACCGCCAGCTATTTGTACATCAAAATGCCTCTGACCTAGGGTTCTTCGGGCGGCTTCTCTTACTAAGGCAAAAACTTCGGGTAGAAACTCGTCTGGATTTTCGCCTTTTTCCATCTCTTTTCTAAAGAGGTCTGCTTTTTCTTTAAACTTTGTGGGGGAGAGTTTTTTTACCCCATCTTCCAAAGAATTGATTTTGGCGACCAAGGGATCAATTTTTTTCAATTCTCGTTCGTTTGAATCTAAGAGAGAACCTAAAAATTTAAGCATTTTTATTAGTCAATGGTCATTAGTGCAATAGTCACTAGTAAACAAAATCCCAGTAGTTACTAATGGCAAGCCACTTAACCATTACTTCCTTTTCGCGATTTAATTAACGCGTTTATTCCTTTAATTAGTTCCTGGTAATCATGATCTAAACTATCAAAATTAATAATATTCTTTCCTTGTATATCTCGTACAGCCATTAATAAACTCCTAACCTCGTACGCCGATCCCCTAGCATTTAGTAGAAAATGATTGGAGTCTGTGAAATGAAACCTACCAAAAGCTTCGGCTATATTTGTTGGTACTGACAAGGAAGCGCGTTTTAGCTGGTCTATAAGGTTAAATTTTTCTTCTCTTGGCAATTTTGCACCTAACTTATAAATCTCTAGCATTAGTTTATGTGCTTGCTGCCATATTCTTAAATCAGTAAAATCTTTTATTTTCTCCATTTTAGCTTCGCAAGGACAACTAATTCTACCATCTTCCGTTCAAATACGCTAGCCGTAATCCACCTTGTTACTAAGCACTAGTTACCATTGACTATTCACCAATTAGGGGTCTTGACAACAAAAAAATTATTGATAAGATTGCTGCGGGTGTTACCCAAACCCCGTGCCAAGAGTTTTCGAAGTACGGGGTTTCTTATTTTGGAGCAAAGCGACAAATAAAGACGCACAAGCGATCTTATTTTGGAGCAAAGCGACAAATAAAGACGCGAAAGTATCAAGAAATCAAAGATTTCGCAATACGGGGCGATCTTATTTTGTAAATTCTATTTCCTTTTTGACAAATCAAACTTATTACAGATACAATTAAACTAATGCCTTTGCAACAACCTGGAGAAGAGCAACCGGTTTCAGATCAAAAAACCGATTCACCACAAGTCATAGATGTTTCCTTGAATAAAAAGCCTAAGAGATCAAAAAAGTGGCTTTGGATTTCACTAGTTGTGATTTTAATTCTGCTTTTGGTCGGGGTAGGTTTGTGGGTCTGGTTAGCAAAACCTTTTTCGAAGGAGTCAAAGGGCACTACATCAAAGTCATCTGCAACCTCCTCTTCAAAACCAGAAACCAAAAAAGAGAAAACAAAATATGCCTATACAGGTAGCGATGGGAACATATGGGTTTTGGATGTTGTTACAAAGGGAAAAATTCAGGTAACTTCGGATGGAAGTCAAAGCCATTATTATTCGGTTGGGGAGTTTATAGATTCGGATACTTTCAGTTACGAAATATGTGGTGACTCAAGTTGTGAAATTTGGCTAGTGGATCTAGAGCAAAATCAGTTTGAAAAAAGCCAACTTAAGAAAATTCCTGTTAACACATTTTATGAAGTTGATCCAAACTTAAACATATTAATTTATTCCAAATATGATAGTGGTGAGGTTACAATAGTGGACTTAAAATCATCTGGGTCGGATAAGAAACTAACTTTTGATCTTGGGGTAGTAGGCGGTCGGGGTGGTAGCAGTCGTGATTGTTTCAAGTTGGAATTTTCTCCGGAATCATCAAAATTTTTCCTTATCAATACGATGAATCTTGAATCAGTAAAAATTATTATTTGGAATATTAATGGAGAAAAATTAGGAGAGATCACTGGAAAACTAACCGCACCATTTTGGACAAACAATAACACCATTCTTTATAGTAATTGGGATGAGGGAGTGTTTACATACGATCTGTCAAAAGATAAATCAACCAAACTAAATAGTAATAAGGATTGGACTATTGTAGATGTATCTTCTGACAGAAAAAAGATTTCTTACAATATTGGCAATAATTTCCAAATGATGAGCGGTCTTGATGGGGATAGAAATGTTTACACTTACAATATCGAGACGAAAGAAGAAAAACTGGTTAAAACCTCTGTTCTAGGAGGTGTTTGGGTGGGAAATAATTACTTGGTTGGTGGAAAAACAAGGAAATGCGCTGCAGACGATCAAGATCAAAATTGTAGTTGCGAGGTTGGAGTTGAATGTTACACTGCTGTAGAAAACACCTTTGTTGTGATAAATCTCCAAAATAATACTTTTTACGAAGTCGCAAAATAACACTATTTTGACAAAAAAGCCCTATAAGTTTATTATCCCCTTGTGCAAATTGTATAGTCCACAAAGTGGTCGCAACAATCGAGAATACTGAAAAATAGACCGCTTCGCGTTCTGTGAACTGTGTTCTATGAAGGTAATGAAATTTTGAAATTATGGAGATTGTTATAGTTCTTCCGACCTATCGCGAACGAGAAAATATCGCCCGACTCATTCCAGAATTGCTTGATCAATTTGCGCTTATCAAACCTCACAGATTTCAAATTCTTGTTGTCGATGATAAAAGCCCAGATGGAACAGGGGATGTAGTCCGCGATTTATCGAAAAAGTATAAGAATATCCATTTGTTGGTTGGTAAAAAACAAGGACTTGGGGCGGCTTATATTAGGGGATTTGATTATGCGTTAGGTGAGCTGAAAGCAGACGCAGTTGTAGAAATGGATGCTGATTTTTCTCACCAGCCGAGTGAATTACCCATTCTTATAAAAGAAATTGACAGAGGAGCTGACTTTGTTATCGGAAGTCGCTACGTTAGAGGCGGCAAAGTGCCAAAAAACTGGAATTTTTTACGTCGGGCGAATAGCCGTTGGGGGAACCGCTTTGCTAGATATATCGCAGGCATTGACAATGTTCTTGACTGCACAAGCGGCTTTCGGGTTATAAGGAGGAGAATTTTGGAAAAAATTAGCTTAAGAAAATTGAAAGTAAAAGGATATTCTTTCCAGATGAATCTTCTTTATGAAGCTTATATGAAGGGGGCAAACATAAAAGAAGTGCCGATTCATTTCTGCGAGAGAAAATGGGGTCATACGAAAATTGGGCTTTTAGATATAATTGAGTTTATGTGGAACAGTGTTAAACTTAGATTTAGGCAGGGTTTATCCATAAAAAGGCGGTATTCTAAACCGGAAACCTATTTAAATAAAGCAAAAACCTAACTTTAGCCACTATATTACTATCTATTAATATAGTAAAAACAAAAATTTCTTTGGGGTTATAAATTATGAAAATTTTAGTGACTGGCGGCGCTGGTTTCATTGGATCGCATGTGACCAAGCAACTCCTAGACCAAAGCCATGGGGTAGTTGTTTACGATAATCTTAGCCGCGGATTTAAAAAGTTAGTCGACGAGAGAGCAGAATTTGTGTTGGGCGATCTCTCAGAAAAAGAAAAGCTTACCGAAGCTCTTAAAAACATTGATGCCATAATTCATATGGCTGCTTTAATTATTGTTCCCGAAAGCGTTGAAAAACCAGATCTTTATTGGGAAAACAATGTAGTTGGAAGCAAGATTTTGCTGGAGGCCATGAGGGAAGCAGGGGTTAAAAAGTTAATTTTTTCCTCCTCAGCTTGTGTTTATGGCGAACCGGACAAACTTCCGATTACAGAGGAGTCCGTAATTAAAAAGGCAGCTAACCCTTATGGGCAAACAAAAATTGAAATGGAGAAATTAATCGAAAAAGAGCATGAAAATTCTGGTTTAAACGCAGTAATCTTGCGCTATTTTAATCCTTATGGTCCAAATGAACTTCACAGCCCTGAAACTCATGCAATACCAAATTTCATTTTGTCGACGCTGAATAGAAAACCGATCCCACTTTATTGGAACGGGGAACAGATTCGCGACTTCATATACGTGGAGGATTTAGCGTCTGCCCACACAGCCGTACTTTCCTTGGGAGGTTTAAATATATTCAATGTTGGTACAGGATTCGGAACGAAGGTAATTGACGTTGTTAAAAAAATCTTTGAAATAGTAGGTTACAGTGTTCCTATCAAAAATTTAGGTGAACGAGTAGGTGATGCGCCATCACTTTATACAGCAGCAGAAAAGATAAAAAATGCGATCTCTTGGCAGTCAAAGACAACTTTAGATCAAGGGCTAGAAAAAACAATCAAATTTTTTAAAACTTTTTGACAGCCCGCTTGACTGCTTTGCTTGATAATTTGAAGCTTGTTTGCTAGAATCAGATTGCTTGTCCAGAACCTAACTCATGGCACAAAAACGAAAAAATACACCCTCTTCTTCAAATAAAAATTCTGATCCTCATATTGTAGTAATTGGTGGTGGTACGGGAATTCACGGCCTTTTACGTGGTTTAAAGAAATACACTGACAATATAACTGCAATTGTGACAATGATGGATTCGGGGGGTTCCTCGGGTAGATTGCGGGACGAATTTGGGCACTTGCCACCTGGAGATAGTCGGCAGGCTCTGGTTGCTTTGACAAACGATGATCGATCCTTATTAATTTTGCGTCAGCTCTTCAATTACCGTTTTGCTAAAGGCGAAGGATTAGAGGGGCATTCTTTTGGAAACCTATTTTTAACTGCTCTTACCGAGGTAACTGGTGGTGCTGACAAAGCGATTGCTCAAGCAGGGCGGATTCTTGGTATTAAAGGAAAAGTGATGCCTGTAACGCTAACAAGTTCCAATTTAGTTGCAAGACTTGAAGACGGTAGTGAAATTGTTGGGGAGACGAACATAGATGTGAGAAAAGAGAAAGTTAATATTCCAATAGACTATGTTTATCTTGATCCTAAAGCCTACGCTTATGCTCCTGCAATTGAAGAGATTGCAAAGGCAGATATTGTAGTTTTAGGACCAGGAGATCTGTATACAAGCATTATTCCAAATCTCTTGGTAGATGGTATTGCTGAGGCGATCAATTTCTCAAAAGCAAAAAAAGTATACGCCTGCAATTTAATGACCAAGCATGGAGAATCAGACAATTTTAAGGCTAGTGATTTTATCCGGGAGATCCATAATTACTTGGAAGACGGAAGCATTGATTACGCAATTCTGAATAAGAGTAGTTTTCCAGAAAAAATATTAAAAAGATACTCTAAAGAGCTTGCTTTCCCAGTTGAGTCGGACTTGGCTGAATGTGAAAAAATGGCAAAAAATATCTTAGTAAAAGATTTGGTAATTCAAGGTACGTTAATTCGGCACGATGAAGGAAAACTTGCAAGGTTAATTATTAATATAGCTTCCAGAAAATAATTTATGTGCGGCATTTTTGGCTATGTCGGAAAGAAAACAAGTGCCCCTAAGGCAGTTTTGGAGGGGCTCAAGACTTTGGAGTATCGGGGGTATGACAGTTGGGGCTTTGCTTGGCTTGAGAACGATAAAATAGTTGTAAAAAAAGCAGTTGGCAAAATATCCAATGTAAAAACTATAAATTCAACTCCCGTTCGAAATTCATTCGTAGCAGCCCTGGGGCATACTAGGTGGGCAACTCACGGTGGTGTTACAGATGAAAACGCCCATCCTCACACTGATTGTAATGATAAATATGCGTTGGTTCATAATGGCATAATTGAAAATTACACTGAATTAAAAAAAGCGTTACTAAAAAAGGGGCATCGCTTTAAATCAGAGACCGATACAGAAGTGGTTAATCATTTGGTTGAGGATGAAATTAAAAAAACGAATTCAAACTCTAAGGATAGTGGTCCTCTGTTATTTGAAGCCTTTAGGCACTCTTTTAAAAAATTAACTGGTTTAAACGCAGTAGCATTACTTTCACCGAATAACGAAATTGTGCTTGCCAAAACCGGTTCTCCTCTTTGCCTGGGCTTAGGGAAAGAGGAATATTTGGTTTCTTCAGATGCAGTAGCAATCCTACCGTACACGAAAGAAGTGATTTTTCTTGAAGACAACCAGGGCGCATTGATTAACAGTGAGGGTATAAAATTATACGATTTGAATTCGGGGCAAGTAATTAACAGAGAGCCAACCCATTTGGAATGGTCAATAGGCTCCTCCAGTCTTGGTAAATATGCACACTACATGCTTAAGGAAATTTATGAGCAACCGAAAGTTCTTTCCCATATTGTCAGAAATTATAAAGACGCGATTTTGGCTCTTTCAGGGGTTGTTAAGAGTTCTTACGGGACTTACATAATTGGTTGTGGTACTGCGGCTCACGCAGCATTAGCCGGCAGTTACTTATTTTCAAAAATAGCTTCGCGACATGTTAATTTTTCCTTTGGGAGCGAATTTATTTACCTAACTAATTTTTTGACTCCAAGAAGTTTGGTTATTGCCCTATCTCAATCAGGCGAAACGATAGATATTATTGATTCTGTAATGGAGGCAAAGAAAAGAGGAGCTAAAATTGCTAGTTTAGTGAACAATCTTGGTTCAACTTTGTATCGGAATTCTGATTATAAAATCCTTTTAGGGGCAGGACCAGAAAAATCCGTATGTGCGACAAAAAGCTACGTCTCGAAGTTAGCAATACTTGCCATATTAGCGTCGGCTTTAGCAGATGATGTGGTAAGCGGTATGAAGCAAGTTGCAAAGGCAAGTGAATCAATCGAAGAAATCTTAAGGAAAAAATATGTCGAAAATGTAAAAAAATTAGCTAAGAAAATTTCTTCCCACGACCATATTTACACAATAGGTCGAGGTTTGAATTACCCCACAGCTCTTGAAGCAGCATTAAAAATAAAGGAAGTAAGTTACATTCATGCGGAAGGATTTGCTGGTGGAGAATTGAAACATGGGGCTATTGCCTTGATTGAAAAGGGTACTCCTGTAATTGTGTTTGCACCGTTCGATGAAACATATGATTCGATAATCTCCGGGGCTACTGAGATTAAAAGTAGAGGCGGTTTTATTATTGGAGTATCACCAAAGAAAAATCAGGTATTCGATTATTGGTTGCCAGTAAAAGATGCAGGAAGTGCTTCTTGTATCTCGCAGATAGTTGTCGCCCAACTTTTAGCGTACTTTTTAGCCCTAGAGAGAAAAGCCGATCCAGACAAACCGAGAAACCTAGCAAAATCCGTTACTGTTAAGTAAAAGTGTGATAAAATTTTCTTGAGGCAGATGCTGTGAAGGTGAGAATAAAAGTCTTTTCTGTACTAATTCTATTAGTTCTACTTGTTTTCTTCGGTCTTCTGGTTGCTTTTTATAATCCCCAAAAACCAGTTAAAGTAAGAGCAGGCCATTTCATTACTTCAGTAACCAAAACTGATACGTTAAAACTTTTCGCAAAGGAGCTGTCTTCCAAAAACAATCACTTTGTGCTTGGACAAGCTGCTCCAATCGAGGTTAAAAAAATTGGTCAAGTAAAAACATCTCCCTTTTCTTTTAATGCATTATCTTCTTCCTGGGAAGTCGCGCTTCCCAAAGGTGCAGAAATACACATTCAAGTGAGGACAAGTAAAGACGGAAAAATCTGGACAGAGTGGAAAGAGATAGAGGTGGATGATGATGGTTCAGATTACGAACTATCGAACAAAAAGTACGGACGATTAATAACCCTAGAAGGAAAGTTTTTTCAGGAACAAGTAGTGTTAAAAACAACGGATATTAACAAAATTCCAGAAGTGAAAAAGCTCAACCTTACTTATATTGATAGCAAAGAAAAAATAAGTTTACTAGAAAAAATTTTGAAAAAGCTAAAGATTAGCCTTGAAAAAGTCTTTGCTGCATATGATGCACCAAAAAGGCCAACAGATGCTCCAGCTATTTGTTCTAGAACTTGCTGGGGAGCCGATGAGTCAATTTATGTTCCCGGCGAAGACTACGCGCCGATTAAAAAAATAATTATCCATCATACGGTTACTTCCAATAATGATCCAGATCCAGTGTCTACGGTACGAGCAATTTATTATTACCATAATGTTGTTAGGGGTTGGGGAGATATAGGCTACAACTTTGTTATTGATCAAAATAACGGTACTATTTATGAAGGTAGAAGGGGAGGTGATGGGGTAATTGGAGCTCATACTAGTGGTTACAATAGCGGTAGCGTGGGGGTAGCTGTTTTAGGAGATTTCCGCTACGTTGGCCCGAATAAGAGGGTGCAAAATGCCCTACACAAAATTGTTGTTTGGAAGCTCTATTCACATAATATTGATCCCGATGAGATTTCTGTCTTTGGTAGAGATGGCTTTGCTTTACCGGCGGTGTTTGTTCATGGCCGGGTTGCAAATACTGCTTGCGCTGGAACGTACTTAAACAAGTTTACCCCCTCTCTGATATCTCTAGCGCACTTCTTACCTCAGCAAATTGTTTTTAGGAACGCGTCTGGCTTGCAGCGAATAGATATAGGGAATGATACAACTGTCGAGGATCTGTTACGTCGATATGGCCATTATGGGACAGTGGCTCCAAACTACATTCGAAAGATTGCTACATTTCCATCTGATGGAAGTACACTTCCTAATGATCCGAATTATTTATCGCAATGGGATTTAGTAAAACTGGACGCTTTAAATGTTTGGAAAGACACTTCTGGTGGCAACCCTTCAGTTAAAGTTGCGGTACTTGACAGTGGTGTTGCTTACGAAAATTATGATCCGGCAGGTAGCGAAAACTATGCTAAAGGACCCGACTTTGTGCATACAAATTTTGTTCTTGGTTATGATTTTGTGAATCACGACTCTCATCCAAATGATGATAATGGCCATGGGACAATTGTAGCCTCTGTGATAGCAGAAAGCACAAATAACGCTTTGGGTTCAGCTTCACTTGCATATAACATTTCAATTATGCCGGTGAAAGTTTGCGATTCTTCAGGTTGGTGTATTGATAGCGATGTTGCATCAGGTATTGATTTTGCTAAGGCAAACGGTTCAAAGGTAATCAACCTATCCATTGTTGGTGACGATTATTCGGAAGTAATTCAAGCAGTAATAAATTCTGCTTGGTTGTCTGGTAATTTTATCTCTGCGGCAGCTGGGAATGGTGCTTCAAGTAACCTTTCATACCCAGCTAGGGGAAATCTTGTAACTGCGGTGGGAGCTCTAACGAAAACAAGCACTAGAGCTTATTATTCAAGCTATGGAAAAGATCTTGATTTGATGGCGCCTGGTGGTACTGGATATGGAGGAACCCAAGATCTAATTTATCAAAAACTTACATGTACGTCTGGAAGGGTCTGTACCAACTTTAGTTATGGTACTGTTGCAGGCACTTCAATTGCTTCAGCAGTAGTTGCGGCAACAGCCTCCTTGATGACGGAAAGGTTTGGAGATGCTACCCCTGGAAATATAGAAGCCATAATGCGCTCTACGGCTACTGATTTAGGTAGTTCTGGTTTCGATGCGAATTTTGGTTATGGGAGGATAAACCCACTGTCAGCAATAAATTATTTGTACATAGGTGGATACATACTTGATGGGAGAGGGGGAGTGCATGAATTTGGTACAGCTTCAAAGGCAGATAACGGAAATAGATGGCCATGGGATATAGCACGGTCTATTGCGTTACTTCCAGATCATAGCGGGGGCTATGTTCTGGATGGCTGGGGTGGTTTGCATGCTTTCGGTTCGGCAACTCCAATTGCTCACAATACCCATGCCTACTGGCCGAAATGGGATATTGCACGGGATGTTATTCTACTCTCATCCTCAACACCTTCTTCACCAAAAGGCTACATCCTTGACGGTTGGGGTGGGTTGCACGCCTTTGGAGGAGCGCCGACAATACCTAATTCTTCGCATGCCTACTGGCCGAAATGGGATATTGTGAATGCAGTCGTGTTGAACACAAATGATACTGGAGGCTACATTCTCGACGGTTGGGGTGGTTTGCACGCTTTCGGTTCGGCAACTCCAATTGCTCACAACACCCACGCTTATTGGCCCCTTTGGGATATTGCTAGAGATGTAGTCTTAGTGCCAGGAGGCGGGGGTTATATTTTAGACGGTTACGGTGGAGTCCATAATTTTGGGGCGGCGCCTTCAATTTCTATTCATTCTTACTGGCCCGGCAGAGATATTGCTAGGTCAATCAGTCTAAATACTGATGGTACTGGTGGCTATGTTTTGGATGGTTTGGGAGGCATCCATCCTTTAGGTTCTTCTCTGCCTTTCTACAAATCTAATTATGCTTATTGGATTGGTTGGGATATCGCAAAAGCTCTCGTTTTAAAATAAGCTAAATTTTTTATTTACTTCAGTTTATCAGTAACTTCGGTGAGCCTATAAAGGTGGTTGAGACTTTCGTACATATAGTTCTTGTTGGGAAAAAACTTTAAATTGGTGTCAAAAAAGACATTGAATACCAACCGAAATGAGTTAACAGGGGTAATATCATTTGGAATATCTACTTTTTTCCCTGCTAGATAATAAGCATTTAAGATAGGAAATTTTTCCTTGAGCCATTCGTTACTTGCTGCTGTTTTACCGCCATTTTTGATTGGATATGGGCCTTCATCTGCTTGCAAAATTATTACTGGGGGATTTTTTGATTTTTTTAGTATCTCATACACCAATTTTTTTACCTTGATATTGGCGCAACTTAATTGTTCTTTGTAATTTTCCATCTCAGTCTCTTTTTTAGCTTGTTCTTGGGTTTTTTCTTCGCATTTTTTTCCAAAAACATATGGTGGGTGTGGGATTAAAATGTGGGCAAAAACAAATTTTGGCCCTTTTTCGGAAACAACTGTTGGTAACTTTTCAAACTGTAAATAAATTCGATTTCGGTGGTTCATTGGTTCATCAAGTATTGTTTTCGGAGACACTAGTTCGATAATTGGTTCGGCCATTGTGGTACTTAGAAACTTACTTGTAAATTCGCCTGGCTTTATGAAGCTTGTTGCTTCCAGATAAAAGTTTTTATCAGCATTTTTGTTTACTTTCGTTGGTTCCCACCACGACCCAAAGTGAAAATATTTATAACCCTGAGATTTCAAAAATTTTTCTACGGTGTTATCCTGCAAAAGTGGGTACATCAAATTTTCCCCGGAAGCGTCTCTGTTCCGCCCTCCTATCAGGTTTTGAACGAAATCCATATTCAGTGATGAAGCAAGCGAAAGTGAGGTTCTTGGGTAATTGCTGGTACTCTCTTCAGTAACAAAAAAGCCCTTGCTGGTTAGATAATTTGTAAAATCGCTATTGTCGTAATTGTAACTTTTTAATGTTTTTTCGCCAGCATACCTATCCAAAATAATATAGTAGATGTCTGGTTTGTTATTTGAAACCGTTGATTGTCCAAGTATTTTTGTTTTTTGTATCGGAAGATTAAAATCCCTTTGACTTAAGTGATAAGAGATAATGTTAAAAAGTGAAATAGATACAAGGATTATTGAAATGATATTTAATACTCTCGTAGCTTTAAAATAGCTGAGTCTTTTGGCAAACAAAAAATATATTACTACGGCAAGTACCAAGACGCAGATACTAAAAAGAATTTTGTCGTTACCAATGGGGAATATAAATAGCTTGAAGTTTATAGTTCCAATCACTTTGCTTGCGTGGCCGTAGGAAAAAAATTCTAAAATTATGGTCGATAACAGGATAGCACTTTTTTGAACGTTCTTGACACTAAAACTAAAGATTGCAAATAAAACAGCAGTTGCGACAATCGATATTGCTAAAACAGGAATCGCTTCACTAAAAATAGCCTCCTTTATATTAATTGAATAGAAAAACAAAATGGGAAATAGGGCGAAAAGAAATGGGTGAAAAGGAAAAGACAAAATTTTGTTTCCAAAAGACTGGGCGCCTTTTAAAATTTGGGAATAATTGTACGAAGTTTTAATCCTGTTTTGTGTTCTTGTCATTTGTTGCTAGTTAGGTAAGTCGCTAATATTTAAACTGATAAAGAATTTTTATTCTAAACAAGTTGCGAGATTACTTCAAACCTGTCTTGGTTTAGCTAGTTTATCCTTTCAGTTATCTCAAAAAATTTATAAAGATGGTCAAGGTTTTCATAGGCGTAGCTTTTATCTGGAAGAAGATCAAGTTTTTTATCAAAATATAGATTAAAGATAAGACGAAAAGAATTTACCGGCGTTATTGTACTATACAAATGATTATCCTTAACACCTGGGAGATAGTAAGCGTTTATGATCCGATATCTTTCTTTTAGGGTCTCGTCATTAAAATCCTTATAATTATTTCCATTATTTTTGTATTTAATGAATGGTCCGCCCTCATCAGCTTGCAATATGATTATAGGCGGCTCTTTTGATACTTCTAGTATTTTATCGACAAGGGTCTCGATTTTTTTGTTAGTGCAAGACAACTGATCTAAATAGCCATTTCGAGACGGTTTCTTTTCCAGTTGCCCTCTTGATACGTATTCACAATTTTTTCCAAAAACAAACGGCCCATGGGGTAGTAGGACGTGGGCAAAGACAAATTTCGGCCCTCTTTTATTAACTACTGTTTCAAGAGTATTAAGTTGAAATATAGCTATTTTGTAATGTCTTTCCCAATCATCCCAATAAACAGTATTTGGGAAAAGAACTCTTATTATAGGGAGCAGGGCAGTAGTGTCGATTAATCTAGAAGAAAAATTATCTGAATATGAAACACCATTTGGTTGATAACTCTTTGTCGCATTTCTATTTTTGCTTGTGGGGGGCCACCAAGACCCTACATGGTAGTAGTTGTACCCTGCGGATTTTAAAAACGAAACCACTTTGTTGTCTTCAATCAAAGGATAAAGTAAGGTTTCGCTTGAGTTATTACCCGCCCTCTGGCTTAAATCGTTGAGGAACATTATGTTTAGAGAAGAGGCTAAGGAGAGAGATGATTTAGCATAATTTGCGTTACTTTTTGTAGCTATATAAAATCCCCTTTCTTTTAGGAAGTTCATAAAGCTACTGTTATCATATTTATAAAGGCCTTCGATAGTATCATTACCAGCGTAAGAATCAAATATTAAGTAATATATGTCAGGGTTTTTACCGGCGGGGTTTCTTTTATCTTCTGTTAACTCCTTTGCCGTTTTTTCGGAATAGCCTCTCTTTAAGATTCTTCCAGACGACAATTCATACAAAGTAATACTCGATAGGGGTATTAAAACAAGGAAGATAGCAACAATATTTAAAGTGATTTTAAATGTCAACAATTTCTTTCTTGTTCTCAAAAGAAAAAAAATTGTAGAGGTGAGCAATAAAACCCAAACAAAAAATAAAGTCTTGTCCACGCCTATTTTGAAAGACCAGATCCAGAAGGGCCTTTCCCCAATTAATTTATGAAGATGGCCGTGAGAAAAGAATATAATTATGAACAAAGAAGAAAAAAAAGCTGCCTTGTTTATACTCTTGAAGACGAAATTAAAGCTCACCAAAATAATTGTGGCAGAGATTAATGAGATTGATAAGGGAATTATTGTTTCGGATAAATAAACTTCTTTTATGTTCTGGTTATATAAAAACAATATTGGGTAAATGGCAAATAAGATTGGGTGAAAAGGAAATAAGAAAATTTTAGCCCCTGAATTTTGTATAGTTTTTACAACTTGATTATATTTTTTCGGGATTTTTAGCCTACTTGTCCTTTTTACCATTGGTCATTAAGTACAAGACTCTTTGGCTGCCTTTTATAGGTACTGATTTTTTTATTTTGAAAAATTTAGTAAATTCTTTTTCGAAATCACTTTGCGTGTAATTAGGAAAAATATCTTCCCTAGTAGAAAGTAGCTTCTTAACTTGGGAGTCTTCCTTTGGGACAAATTCTATTATAATACTTTTGCAAAGTACGGAAAAAAATTCAGCTAGATTAGCTAAAGGTACGTTGTTTGAAATAGCAAGATGATGTACAAGAGCGAGAGCCAGAGCCATGTCCGTAGGGCCGCGATCTAGAAAAGCCTCTCTTTCATTGTTTACCCAACCTATGGCTGGGCTGGGATTTGTTAGATCAATTACAAGCGGCAAAATATTAGGCTCATTTCTTCTTACAACTTCTTGGTAGTTTAGTTCAACTGCCGCAGGATCTATGTCAAAAGAAATTGTTTGGATTCCTTTATCGGAAGCAATTCGGCTAAATAGCCCAGTGTTTCCTCCAATGTCCCAGACGTTTTTCGGTTTAGCTATTTTTAGAAAATCGCTGACGAGTTTTCCCTTTTGTTTTAAAGAGACTGAAACGTAGTTATTATTTGAAGGGTAATAATCTGCCCATTCGGTACCTGATGGTTTCCATTTTAAATTTTTAATAGCGCTTTCTAGGCTATCTACCAAACCAATAAAGGAGTTGCGACTAAAATTAAGCGAACCACTTTTTAGTTTTTTATCAGCGTATCTTTTTTGACTTGCGGCATGCAAATGTATATGAATTAACAGTGCTAGTTTTAGTTTTGATCTGAAAGGCAACAGCTTTGAGGCTAGATCCAAAGGTACCCCGTCAATATAAATTTGGGCTAATTTATTAAGTCCTATATCTGTATAAGACATCAGAGCTAGTGGGGCTAAAAAATGCTGGCAAAACTGTTTATAAGCCACCCATGGTTTCCCTTCAGGGTATTTTTCGAAGGATAAAGTATCGATTATAACAGGCTTCCCCTCAACAAATTGTATATTAAAAGCACTTGCGTCTTTCAAGGACATGCCGTGATCAAGAGAAATCCGTTGGATTTTTAATGTAAGTAGGGCTGCATCTTTCAGTTGGCTAAAACACCATTCATATGGGTAAGAGATAAAACTTACTTCTTTTGGTTTTATAACTTTGTAGGCGTCTGCTTTTTGCGAGTAATTTTCAGAAACTTCTTTGTGAGGAATCAGCAAACCTTCGTCAACTAACTTTTTGTATAAACCAGAGCTAATTAAATAGTCATAGTTTTCCTTATAATCCTTACTTATTTGTCGGTAGATTACATTGTTCTTCTTAAACACAAAACCAGATGGGTCTCGGAAGGAGGATGAGGCTAGATTACTTGCCATTTTTCTTGCGAGCAGATTTTTTGTCTTTTTTAAACAAACCTTTTACAAAATCTCTGATATTAGACCAGAAGGCTCTAATAGCAACTAGGCCACCCAATATACCAGCAATAAGTATTTGGAGGATATAGCTGCCTGTCCCAGGGTCAAGGTAAGCATAGGCCTCTTTGGTTGAAAGGATCAAGAGTGCAAGTATTAAAGTAAATATGGAGAGATAGTCTTTGTTCCTCATGAATAAAAATTATAAGATATCGGTAAAAAATCTGCAACAGTTATTTTAAACTTGGTTGATTGTTAAATGGGCTTCTGTTAAAATCCAATACAACCATGAAAAAAGCTAAAATCCTTAGCATTTTTGGGACTAGGCCAGAAGCTATAAAGATGGCTCCGGTTATAAAAAAACTTGAAGGGAAAGTCGTAGAACACAAAGTAGTGGTCACCGCGCAGCATAGGGAACTTTTGGATCAAGTTTTGAAATTTTTTAAGATAAAGCCAGATTACGATTTGGGTGTTATGATGCCCGAGCAAACATTAACGACAATTTCTGTAGATATACTTAATAAACTGGAGCGAATTTTGGAATATGAAAAGCCAGATTTGGTTTTGATACAAGGAGATACGCCTACTGCTTTTTCAGCAGCTACTGCAGCGTTTTACCAAAAAATTCCGATTGCTCATATTGAAGCGGGCTTGCGTACCTACAACAAATACGATCCTTTTCCGGAGGAAATGAATCGCCAACTTATTGACGTGCTTTGTGATATTTACTTTGCTCATACAGAGACCGCAAAAGACAATTTGCTGCGAGAAAACCACCCCAAAGAAAATATTTTTGTCACGGGTAACACTGTTATCGATGCGCTTTTTTTGGCGACGGAAAAAGAAAGGAAGTTTTTAGACAAGTCATTAAATAAAGTAGATTTCAGAAAAAAAGTAATTTTGGTTACTACGCACAGAAGGGAAAACTGGGGAGAAACAATTGAGAAAATCCATAAGGCGATTAAAGAAGTAGTCGATAAAAATCCAGATGTTGAAGTAATATTTCCAGTTCACCCAAACCCAAAAATTAAAGAAAGTGCTAACAAGGTATTAGGTCAAAATAAGAGAGTCTATCTAGTTAAACCACTAGATTATCCAGATATGTCAGCTCTTTTGAAGAAAGTCTATTTTGTAATGACGGATTCAGGGGGTTTGCAGGAGGAAGCGCCGGCACTAGGTAAACCCGTTCTTGTATTGCGTCGTACAACAGAGCGACCAGAGGGTGTTATCGCTGGTACGGCAAAGCTTATCGGAGTAGACCCAAAGAAAATTGTAAAAGAGGCTAACATACTATTAAAAGATAAGACTGTTTATCAAAAAATGGCAAAGGCAATAAACCCCTATGGTGATGGTAAAGCTTCAGGTAGAATTGTTAAGGTAATTTTAAAAAAATTCAATGCTTGAAACTTTTAGGTCCCACTTTCCAAAAATTTATTCTCTGGTTTTCTCGAGAACAGCAGTAAACACAGGTCTGGTTTTTTCAGGCAATATTTTGGCAGCTATTGTGACATTCTTTACGATCGCTGTAATTTCTAGAACACTTGGTCCTGCTTCCTTCGGAATCTTTTCTTTAGCAACGGCATTAGCCACATTGATAGCTGGTTTTACCGATTTTGGTCTTGGCAGTAGCTTGGTAAGATTTTTTAATTTAAATCTTGAACGGGATAGCCACAAAGCAAAAATCTTTGTTAATTTAATTTTCAAACTTGAGTTAATAATCGGTTTATTGATTCTTATCGTTGGAATGTTACTAGTCGGTCCACTTTCTCATCTTCTTTCACCAAGCAATCCGGGACAATTAGTTTTCCCTCTTAGGTTAGCGATAATTGGCGGGTTTGGTCTATCAATTGGGGCTTTTATTCCCGCAGCCTTTCAGACTTACGAGCAATTTACCCGTCTTAGTTTATTTCCTATAGTTATAAATACTTTCCGATTTCTATCAATATTAGGCCTCATTTTAATTGCTAAGTTTACTTTAATAAACGCTTTGTGGGTTTACGCTTTGGTACCTTTACTGGGATTTTTTATTGGGCTTTTACTAGTTAAAAAAGATTACCTTTATAATAAATCGACTGCTGCGGAACAAAGAAGTGTTTTTTCAGAAGTTTTCCATTTTAGTAAATGGATTATGCTGTCCTTTTTTGCGACTAGTTTGGCTGGAAGGCTAGATATATTGATGCTTTCCCACTTCAGGCAAAGTAGCGAGGTTGGAATATACAGTGCTGCATTTCAATTATCAACAATCTTTCCACTATTCATAAGCGCTATCACAAGTGTGCTTTATCCGAAAGCTTCTAAAATTGAAAGAACAAAAGAAAAATTTTTTAGTTACATAAAAAAAACATTTTCCTTGTCTGTTGCTTTTGTAGTTTTGCTACTACCTTTAATTATTCTCGCGCCATATGTTATTTCTATTGTATTTGGAGCAAAGTATTCCCAGGCAGTGCCGTCTTTTGCTATTCTTACAATTTCGTATATGATTGCTACAATCGCAAACCCAATTAGCCTTGTTATATTTAGTTTGCATAAAAACGCTTATATTACCTTGACCAACTATATTCAATTAGCGCTTGTTTTTGGTCTTAATCTGCTTTTAATACCTAGAATGGGGAGTGTGGGGGCTGCGTTGACCTTTCTTATATCGACAATTTTTGGCTCCCTTGCTGTAATTATCTATAGTATTTATATTTCAAATAAATTACCAGAGTTAAGCACAGCAGATAAACAAAACAATTTTTAAGTATTAATAGGTTTTAATAATGAAAATATTTTTTGATGCCAGAGCAGCCTGTCTGGAAGTTACCGGAGTAGGACGAATAGTTCTTGAAACCGCATTAAGATTGGCGGAGAGGGGATACAAAGTCAGTCTGCTTTATCACTCAATCCCAAACTTTGTTCCGAAGCACTCCAACATTTCTATAAAAATTCTTAAGGGAAAAAGCAGGACTTATTGGGAACAGATTATTTTGCCAAAATTTTTGAATAAGGAAAAGCCAGATATTTATCATGCGACTTGGAACTTTGGACTGCCAGTTTTCTCCAATATACCGTCCGTTCTCACAGTTCATGACGTAATTCCGAAGGCTTGGGGAGGTTATTTTTCTTCTGCAAAAAGCAAGTTGTTGGACCAACCTCTGTATAATTTTAATATGACTACGTCGGTAAAAAAATCAAGAAAAGTACTGACAGACTCAGAAAACACAAGTAATGATTTAAAAAAATATTTTCCAAAGTCGGCTGGTAAAACCGAAGTTTGCTACCCAGGAATTAATCACAAAATTAAGGTTTGTGGTAAGAAAATAAATCAAGATTTAGAAAAATTCGGCCCTTACTTTGTTTATCTTGGCGGTATCGATCCGAGAAAAAATATTCCAAATTTAATCAAAGCCTTTGCTGAATTGAGAAAAAGAGAAAAGATAAGCCTGTTAATTGTTGGGAAATACTTAGGACAGTTCGATTCACTTATTGATTCTTTGAGAATTAAAGATAATGTTATATTTCCTGGCTATTTGGATCAAGATTCCCTTGAAAGAACTCTTGCCTCGGCGGTAGCTTTAGTTTACCCATCCGTTTACGAGGGTTTTGGGTTTCCAGTTTTGGAGGCGCAAAAGGCTGGAACAGCTGTTATAACAGGAAATAATTCTTCTTTGCCGGAAATTACAGGCAAAGGAGGTTTGTTAATAGATGTGGATTCAGAAAAGGAAATTTCTGAGGCAATGAGTCGGGTTTTGCTGGATAAAAACCTTAGAATAAAACTAATTGAATTAGGCCAGGAGAACATAAAAAGATTCGACTGGGAAAAATCGACTGATCAAGTAGAGAATATCTACAAATCAATTTTATGATCAAGGCTTCAATAGTTACAACAGTATTGAATGAGGAAGGAACAATTGAAAAATTCATCCAGGCCTTACTGAATCAGTCTGTTAAACCAGACGAAATTGTAATTTGTGATGGTGGTTCTACGGATAGTACTGTTGAGAAAGTAAAAAAATTAATAAAAGATGGTGCACTAATAAAACTAATAACTAAACCAGGCAATCGATCTATCGGTAGAAATGCGGCAATTAAGGAATCAAGAAACTCTGTTATCGCTGTTACAGATGGCGGTACGGTTGCAGACCGAAATTGGTTCAACGAAATTATAAAGCCCTTTGAAGATAGCTCTGTCATGGCCGTAGCTGGCTTTTTCGAAAGTAAACCAGAAACCTTTTTTGAAAGAATTTACTCAACAATGCTGACTCAAAGTCCTGAAGAAATTGATCCTGAAAATTGGCTTCCATCAGCTCGTTCTATAGCTTTTCGCAGGGAGGTTTGGGAAAAAGCAGGCGGTTACCCAGAGTACACTCGTTACAACGAAGACACACCATTTGATATAGCCGTAAAAAAATCAAGCTACAAATTTGTTTTCGCGCCAAAAGCAGTTGTTTACTGGAGACCAAGAAGTAATCTAATTGAGTTTTTTAAGCAGTATCACAATTACGCAATTGGTGATGGTTTAGATCTTATTAGCTGGCAAGCATATTTGAAAAAGTTTTCAATTTATATTTTTGGATTGGGTTTGTTTATTTTAAGTTTCTGGTTCAAATATTTGTTCGTTATCTTTTTTTTGGGGTTAATTTTATTTTTCCTGAAAAGAGATTTGAGGGTTGCGGGAAAGATTCCAAAAATTGAAACCATCATTTTGGCACCTATTCTAACTGTTACTTACGACCTAGCAGAGTTTAGTGGTTATTTGAAGGGAATTTATGAAAGTAAATTCAAAAAAGATTAGCTTTACATGCATTCTTTGTAATTCAAAAAACTTTTCGACTGTTTACAAAAATGTGAATGGCTACAGTGTAGTTAAATGCTTAAATTGTAATTTAATTTCAACTTATCCTAAGCCAACCAGGAAATACTTAAAAGAGATGTACGATAAACAAGTTATTTCTGTTAACGCTGAAAAAGAAGATTTAGCCTTAGAATATCTTGAGAACCCAAAAGTAGCATACCGATTGGGTTATGAGAAGAGACTAAAGGCAATAAAAGTTTATTTAAAAGGAAAGGAGATTTTGGAAATTGGTTGTGGTGCTGGAATTTTTCTCGATTACCTAAAGAAAAATGGTTTTAATGTAACTGGAGTAGAAATATCACCGTGGGGAGCTAGATGGGCGAGAAAAAAGCTTGGTTTGAAAATACACGAAAAAAACATAGAAGATTTGGGTCTAAGGGAGGATAGTTTTCATGCGGTTTTAATGTACGATGTTTTAGAGCACACCCGTAATCCGATTGAGAGCTTAAAAGAGATTCACAAACTTCTAAAGCCAGGTGGGCTGTTGGTTCTTAATTTACCAAATTTCGGCAGTTTTATGTCAAAGCTTAGAAAGGAACACTGGTTGAAATTAGATCCTCCTCAACATCTTTTTCATTTTGATAAGGGAAGTATAGGGAGGTTGTTAAATAACTTAAGTTTTAATATTGTAAAGGTAAAGACAAACACGGGTGCTACTGAGGAGTTAGGGAAAGAATTATTTTTCCAAGCAGTGGGAAAGCAAAGAAAAAACTCTATTACTTATATTTATAAAAGATTAAAACCTATACTTACTCCCGTAAAGAAAATTACTTACAGGCTAATTAAATTTACATTTTCATTAATTGGTCCGTTAATCAATAATATCCTTGCAAGGGCAAATCTTGGAGAGGGGATTGAGGTTTATGCTTTAAAAAATACAGATTCTTATGAGTAAACTTAGTGTCGTAATTCTTACCAGGGAAAAAGAAAGATATCTTGAACAAGTCTTAGCTTCTCTATCATTTGCTGATGAAATCATACTGGTTGTCGATTCCGTTAGATCAGGAAGCAGAAGCGAAAAAATTGGTAGGAAATACAAAGCGAAGACATTTCTGCATAAGTTTAAAAATTATGAAGAACAGAAGAATTTTGGTATTGAAAAATCTTCGAGTGACTGGATACTAAATTTAGATTCGGATGAAATTGTACCACCAGAACTTGGAGAGGAAATGGAGACGGTTATCAAAAGCAAAAATTATAATGGTTATATGATGCCATCAAAAAATTTTATTGGAAACCGATGGGTTCGTTTCGGAGGTTTGTATCCGGACTACCATATTAGACTTTTTAAAAAAACAAAAGGAGAATTTTTTGGTAGTGTTCACGAGAGTGTTAAATTAGAAGGCAACTTTTCTTATCTGAAAAATCCAGTCATTCATTATACTTATGCTAGCTTGAGTGATTATTGGGCTAAAGTGAAGAAGTACTCCACGCTTGAGGCGGAAAGGGATTTTAGGGACGGTAAAAAAATCCCTTGGTTTCTTTACTTTAAAATCCCACTCAGATTTACAAAACTTTATTTTATTCAGCTGGGCTTTTTAGATGGTTTTTATGGGTTTGCTAGTGCTGCTTTTCTTTCCTATTATTTGTACTTAAAATTTGCTAAAATCAAATCTTTGGAGAAACAATGCGCATAGGACAAGTATCCATCTCATATAAACCAATATTAGGAGGCCAAGAAGTTTACCTTGACAATCTGTCTAAAATTCTGAAAGATAATAATCACACTATCCATGTTTATCAACCAGATATGGGTGTGGATGACCCAGAACTTTTCCTTACTCCAAACCCCAACAATCCTACAGCTTTTCAAAAATTAATTCCTCGCCTGATGAGGTATAATTTTTTGTTACTTACTCACCAACTATCCAATTTAAGGAAGGAAGATTTGTTAATCATTCATTACCCGGAGCATTACTTGCCAGTGTTTTGGCACAAGAAAACTTTAGTTTTGACACATGGCATAAATTGGGATTTTGATCCCACGGCCAAAAAATTTCAAAGAAAAGCGTTGGCGAAACTTGCGTTCAAGTTTGCTTGGAAATTTGTTGCCAATGATACAAACTTTTTAAGAGCAATGGGAGTAGATATCAGGCCAAAGGAAAAAATGTTTCAAGAGGTTTTGCCCGGCAGATGGTTTATACCAAATTGTGCTGATACGGAACTTTTCACCAAAACTGCAGGAATTAGGGAATTAAAAAAACTTAATCCAGTTATCGTTCCAAGAAATTTTTCAAAAGCACGCGGGGTCGATTTAGCGGTAGATGCGTTTGAGCTTATAGCTAGCAAAGAGCCGAGTTTAAATCTAGTCATTGTAGGATCCAATTTACCAGTACCTGATTCTCTTGACTACGGTGAGCAACTTCTGTTCAAAGTCAAATCGTCAAAGTTTCGGGACAGGATAGTTTTCTTTGGATCTAAGCCCTGGAGAGAGATGAGAGACGTTTATTCATCAGCGGTTGCGACACTTATTCCAACAAGAGGTAATGAAGGCACCTCATTGGCAGCGTTGGAAAGTATGTCTTGCGGGACCGCTACAGTTACGACTTCTGTAGCCGGCTTAAAAGATTTGCCCTCTGTTCAAATACCGCCGAAACCGGCCGAAATTGCGAAGGCGATCCTTAATACTATAAGGAATAAGGATAAAATAGGTATCGATCAGCAAAAAGAGGTTAGAGGAGTTTACAATATCGAAAATTGGAAAAACGCTTGGTTAAAGGTAATTAACTAATTGAAAGAACACTATGAAAAACGTAGTAATTGATCTTCGCTGGGTTAGAGATACAAATCTCGATGGGATTTCCAGATATGCCATTGAGGTAGTGGAGGGCTTATTGAAGGAAAATCAAGGAAATTTTGATTATATGTTGTTGTTTGATAAAGAAGACGTTTGCAAAATGGTTTGTTCTCTTCTACCAAAAAAACCTTATCGGATTTATAAAGTGGGATTCCCCGTCTTTTCTTATAAAGAGCCGTTTCTTTTGCCCAGGATTCTTAAATCTTTAGATGCAGATCTATTCTTTGCCCCAAATTACATTACATACCCTTTTAATGGAAGGACAAAGATAATTTTGGTGATCCATGATCTTACGCAATATGTTTCACCGGAGACTCTTGAAGCAAACATTCGTTGGAAAATTTTCTTTAAATTCAAGTTTCAGACAAAGCATATTCTAGATCGCACCAATCTAATTGTTACAGACTCTGAACAGTCGAAGCTTGATATTATAAATCTTTTCAAGACTAAAGAAGAGAAAATAGCTATTATTTATCCGGGCGTTGATGGACAATTCTTTGTAAGATCGTCAATTGAAAAAAAGGCTGAAGTTAGGAAGCGCTACCGCTTGCCAGAGAGATTTATTGTATCTGTTTCGAGGCAAGACCCAAGAAAAAATCTTCCAAATCTAATAAAATCTTATAACAATCTTCCTGAGGGAATAAAATCTGGTTATAAATTAGTTATAGCTGGTAGTAAACATCCTCGTTTCTATCCCAAGCTGGAGTTTTTGGTCAGAAAATTTAAACTTCAAAAAAACGTTTTATTTACAGGGTATATTAAAGAAGAAGATTTGCCAACACTGTATGAACTTTCTGATCTTGTTGTCTATCCGTCATTCTATGAAGGATTTGGGTTACCGGTGCTTGAAGGAATGGCTTGCGGCGTGCCTGTAATCTCTTCGAACACCTCTTCCCTGCCAGAAGTAGCGGGTGATGCAGCACTGATGGTAGATCCTCACAGAAATAGTGAAATTACAAATGCAATGGCGAAAGTTTTAACCGACAAATCTCTAGCTAAAAAAATGGTTGAAAAAGGTTTTTCTCAAGCTAAAAAATTTACTTGGGAGTCAACTGGTAAGCGGCTGCATGAGGTATTTATAAAACTACTTGAAGATTAATTATGCTAAAGAAGTTTTCAGAGTTTAGAGACTTTTTAGGTGAAAATTATTTTAAACTTTTTATAACTATTTGTATTTTGTTAGTTGTTCTCTTCGCTACTGATTATTTGTTAACCCCTTATTTTAAATACTCACTTCCATTTAATCTGAATCCTTTCTGGTTGGTACTCGCATTTTTATTTAGTTTAGCAATTACTAGTTACTGGGGACTACTAGCAGGTCTTTACTTAGTAATGGCTGTTTTTTCTTTTGACAAAATCGCTTTTGTTGGGGGTTTGAGACTGCCAGAAGTTTTCTTTGCGGGATTCTTGATAGTTTGGGCCTTTCAATCATTCAGACAAAAAAAACTTATCTGCTCCTTTAATAAATTAAGTCTTCCAATTTTGATATTTATTTTAGCTAATTTTGCTTCACTTCTTGGGACTGATGATCTTGCAATATCCGTAAAACGCATTGGAATAATTATTTATCTCGCATTTTTGTTCCATGTTTTCCCACACCTTGTTAAAAGTAAAAAGGATTTTGTTATTAGTTTATTTTTCTTTTCATTTCCAGTTGTATTTTCCGCTATCTACAGTATCTTCCAAATTCTAAACCCAACTTATTGGCACGTAATTAAATATATTGGTTCAAATTGGGCTATTGCAGACCTAGCAAGAATAACTGCCGGTTACAGAGACCCAAACTTTTTAGCAATGAATATAATTGTTGTTCTCCCGATTCTTTTGGCCCCGTATATAGCTGGAATAGTTAAAAACAAGGTAGTTCCAATTTTTTCGATTTTTTTTCTTACCACAGCGTTATATTTAGCGGCTTCAAGGGTCGGCTGGTTAACTGGGGCTTCTGTCGGCTTTATAATAGCAATTGTTTTAGTTAGAAGTTTGAAATCTTCTTTCAGATTAATTCAAGTTGCAGTTGTAGTTGTTCTAGCGATTTTCCTAGCCAACAGTTTAATAAATTTTGCTCAAGAGAACGCCTTTCCAAAAAGCGCCAAATCTAATAAAGTAGGGGAAGTGCTTGAAAAGCGAGCAGAATCTGTTGCGAAATTAGATTCAGAATCAATAGGAGACAGATTAAATGCTTACAAGGCAGCGATTTTTATGGCTCGTGACCATCCTCTATTTGGGGTAGGCGTGGATAGATTTTCTTATAACTACAATAAATATATTGAACGGAGTAAAACAAAATACCCTTCAGTAAGTGCTCATAATATCTATTTGGAAACACTGGCAGAGAAGGGGATTTTTGGCCTTTTCGCCCTACTTTGGATCGTATTTTTATCCATTTTTATTCTAATAAAAAGCTACTTGAAGGCTTCTGCAAATGACAAGGTATTTGTTGCTTCTATTCTCGCTTCTCTATCGGGATTTTTAATTTCAACTTTATTTCTGACCGGTTTATATGAATTGTTTTTCTGGTTTACTCTTGGTTTTGTTATAATTTTAAACCAGATATATTTGGTGAAATATGAGAATGAATTATCAAAAAAATAATTCCGACCCTTCTTTTAATCGAGAGGCTCGTAAAATTGCAATTGATGCGAGATTTTTTGGACCTGAAGGTACCGGTATTGGTAAGTATACTGAAAAATTGCTGGAGAATCTTCAGAAAATAGACGATAAAAACCAATATTTTGTAATTCTAAAAAAATCGAATTTCCATCTTTTCAATCCAAATTCGGATAATTTCAAAAAAATAATGGTGGATGCTCACTGGTATTCACCAAAAGAACAGATATTTGTGCCCGCTGTCCTCACGAAAATAAAGCCAGATCTTGTTCATTTCCCCCACTTCAGTATTCCGCTTGTCTATCCGGGAAAATTTGTAGTGACTATTCATGATATTACGAAGAGTGATTTCAAAGAAGCCGCTGCCCAGCCCAAAAATAAACCAGTTTTTATGTTTAAGCAGGCGATTTATGAGTTTACTTTAAGTCAAGCAGTGAAAAGAGCGCAAAAAATATTTACCCCTTCAAACTTTACTAAAAAACGCTTGATGAAG
>Ga0154688_125_pt1 | contig 146319 bp, 163 predicted proteins | sample Rifle2008BG13ft_FD_116117 | JGI IMG/M metagenome (GOLD analysis project Ga0154688, IMG submission 116117) | Candidatus Woykebacteria bacterium RBG_13_40_15 | reverse complement strand
GAAATAAAGGGTACTGTAAAAAACAAGAAGTGTTAAAATACTAACACCATTATTTAACTATTGAATTCCTCAGTTGTTTCTCAGGTATTTTTTGCTAAAATAAGCCTGCTTTGAGAATTCTTCTTGTTGAGGATGATGTAAAAATTGCAAACGCAATTAAAAAAGGCCTGGTGCAAGAATCTTACGCTGTGGACGTTGCCTATGCGGGAACCGATGGTCTAGATTATGCTCTAACATCCGATTACGATTTACTGATATTGGATAGGATGCTTCCCGGAGTAGCTGACGGAATGGAAATTTGCAAAGCAGTAAGAGACCACGGTAAAAAGACGCCTGTCTTAGTTTTGACCGCTAAGGATCAAGTAGACGACAAAGTTTTTGGCTTAAATTCCGGAGCAGATGACTACTTGATAAAACCGTTTGATTTTAGTGAACTTTTAGCAAGAATTAAAGCTCTTCTTCGCCGGCCGGAAAACCATATAGGGACTGTTTTAAAAGTTGCAGACTTGAGCTTGAACACAATTACAAAAAAAGTTGAGCGGGACGGGAAGGAAATAGTTCTTTCTTCAACAGAGTTTAGTTTGCTGGAGTATCTCATGAGAAACCAGAAGCAGACTGTTTCAAAAGACGCTATTATCGAGCATGTTTGGGATTTTGACGCCGACATACTTCCAAACACAGCCGAGGTTTATATTGGATATTTAAGAAACAAAGTCGACAAGCCGTTTAAAGGACCAGCTTTAATCAAAACAATACGAGGATTTGGCTACCGATTAGGAGATAGCGAATGACATTTAGATCAGCTTATCTAAAACTTACTGCTATTTATGTGCTAATTGTGATGGTGATTAGTATCGCCTTTAGTGTGGTTTTATACCAAATCTTAACCAAGGAGCTCGATCGAGGTTTGATTCGTCAGGGAGAAGCTTTAAGGACCTTTCCTCCTTCTGAATTTGCTCCCTTTTCAGTAACAGCCTTTGAAAAGACACGTTTAGATCAGCTTAAGGAAAGTAACAATCACCTCAAAATCAACCTAATTTACTTCGATCTTTTAATATTTTTTGTTTCTGCTGGGTTAAGCTATTTTCTGGCGAGAAGAACACTTAAACCAATTGAAGAAATGGTTGATATTCAAAACCGTTTTACGGTTGATGCTTCTCATGAATTGCGAACACCACTAACGGCAATGAAGACTGAGATTGAGGTCGGCCTTCGAGATAAAAAATTTAATATTTCTGATGCCAAAAAGCTGTTTGAAAGTAACCTGGAAGAGGTGGGAAAACTTGAGACACTCTCTAATGAACTGCTAGCGTTAGCAAAATACCAGGATATGGATAAGTTACCGTTTGAAAAAGTAAATTTAAGAGAAGTAGTCAATGAGGCTTCAGGCAAAGTTGGTAGTTTAGCTAAAAACAAAGAGATTAAATTTGATCTGGAGCTTACCGATGTTGAGACTAGCGCCAACAAACAAAGTTTGATAGAGCTAGTTGGTATTTTATTAGAGAACGCAATTAAATACAGTTCTAAAAACTCAAAGATACTACTTACTACAGAGATTAGGGATAACCATGCTTACATTAAGGTACAGGATTGGGGAATAGGAATTAAAGCTTCTGATGTACCATTTATTTTCGACCGTTTTTACAGAGCTGATATTTCTAGATCCAAAGAAGTAGTGGAAGGCTATGGTCTTGGGCTTTCGATTGCTAAAAAAATAGTGGGTAAACATCACGGAAAAATCGAAGTTGAAAGCAAACTAGAGCAAGGCTCTACTTTTACTGTGACATTGCCGATTTTGTGATACTAGTTTTTAAGATTAGATATCGATTGTTTCAAGACCCTCTTAATTATGCTATAATTCCAACACTAAACTGAGATGGGAGAGAGACATGACTGCTAAACTTAACGTCTTAGACATCGTCATTCCTACCGTTGGCATACTCAGCTTGGCACTCTTCGTAACAGGGCTTTTCGTTTTGACTGCTGCTGGGATTAAGATAGACTCCTACAGAGGACCCGGCCAAGCCATTCCTGTTTCGAGCTGGAGGCTGTTCTGGATAGGAATGGGGTTGATAAGTCCTGGTCTTGTTGAGGTGATACTAGGGATTCCAATAGCCGGGGTGCTTTATGCAATCCGCGAAGGGAAAAGGGGGTGACACAAGAATCAAGGGAGCGGGAGTCAAAAGAGCGTTCTTCGGAGCGCTCCTTTGCTTTATTGGATAACCTTTGTTCTAAGCGAATTCTCAGTTTTTATCTTTTAAAATAGAAAACGAAGGCTAAACTTTTATGTTTTATCTCGCTTATTTGAAAGCCGAACTTATAAGAAGGATCGGGAAAACCTTAATTATTGCCGCCGGTTTAGCGATAGCAAGCGCAATTATCATTGCTATCATTTCCACTTCACAAGGGCTTTCCAATTCTCAAAAAACAGTTTTAAATCCACTGGAAAATGTGGGGACTGATATCTTAGTTAGTCGCTCAGTCGAAAATAAAAAAATGAGTAGCTTAGACGCAACAACCAGTGCGGAACTTGCGAGTGAAAACAGGGTAACTACGGATCTCTCAAAACTGGGAGACGCTGGAGACAGTTTTTCCCTCGATACTTTTATGAGCGGGACAATGCTTACATTTGCTAGCAGCGAAACTAAGAAATTAACTTCTGACTTGGTTAAAGAATACGCTAGTGGGCTAATTTTAACTGTTACTTATCAGGAGGGGAAAATCCCCGAAATAACAGCCGAATTTAAAACGGGCGGTGAGAAATTTGAAATTCCCGGGGTAACACCTATGACTGATGCGGAGCGAGCGGCAGTAGATGCTGCGAGGCAAAAGGCGATGGATGCTCTAAAGGCCAAAGGAATAGATCCTCAATCTGAAGAAGGCCGCAAAGCGGTTCGTGACGCGGAACAAGCAGCAACGCCAGAAAGATTTAAGGGTGCTGGTTCTACATTTACCGCTCCAACTAGAACTTATCGCCAGACCCTAGAGACTCCTCAGACCGATATCAAAACCGAAAGCTATACTATTGCCGGGGTTGACACATCGAAGACCGATATCGGTTTAATTTTGCCAAGCCAAATTACTGAAGGGACTTATTTCAAAGTTGCCGGACAGGCCGTCATAAACATTTCTTACGCCCAAAAAAACAATCTTAAAGTTGGAGGCAAAATTACAATAAACGGTAAGGAACTTCCTATTGTCGGTATTGTCGATCCAAAACTGTATACAAATACCGCCGATATCTATGTTCCGCTGGCGGATCTGCAAACTATAGCGGGCAAGGCTGACCGGATTAATGTTATTTTGATAAAAGCTACAGATGCTAAAGCAGTAGATGCCACAAGTGAAAAAATTGCCGGTTTATTCGCCGGGGCAAACGTTACTAATTCCAAGGATACAGCGAGCAAAGTAACCGGGAGTCTCATGGATGCGACAGGTCTAATGAACCGTTTTATTGGACTCGTTAGTGTAATTATTATCCTTGCCGCTTTTATAATTGTTAGTTTGATTACAGTTTTTTCCGTAAATAAAAGAACACAGGAAATCGGGACTCTCAAGGCTATTGGTTGGAAAAATTCGAGCATTGTAAGACAAATTTTCCTTGAAAATTTGGTGATTGGTGTCTTTGGCGCAATTCTAGGAATTGGTCTTGGAATAGGAGCGATAGTACTTCTAAATTACTTTAATATTAGTTTTTCGGCAAATGTTGCAAGCTCAAACACTCTACAAGGTCTTTCCGGTATGATGAGAGGGTTTGGTGGTGGCCCACAAGCTGCTGCGTCGTCATCCAGTACTGGAACGACGGCAAATCTTAAACTAAACGTTGGTTTAGACCATCTAATATTGTTAATTGGTGCAGCGGTAGCAATTGTTGGCTCTGTGGTCGCAGGACTGATCGCTTCCTTTAGAGCATCAAAAATGAAACCACAAGAAGCATTGAGGCAACTTTAATATGTCAGTAATAGAATTAAAAGATCTAACAAAATTATATAAACAAGGTGGGGCAACTATAAGAGCGGTGGATGGGATAAACCTTTCTGTTCAAGAAGGCGATTTTCTAGTAATTATTGGCCCCTCGGGAAGTGGAAAGAGTACACTCCTTCAGTTGCTAGGCTGCTTAGATAAGCCAACCGGTGGAGAAATTAAAATCGAAGACAAAGAGATAAATCGTCTGAGCGATGGTAAATTAGCTGAACTGAGACAACATAAACTTGGATTTATTTTCCAAAGTTTCAATCTAATTCCGACACTAACCGCGCGACAAAATGTAGAAGCAGCGATTGCGAAAAGAGGTAAGGGCGATAAAAATAAAGCCCTAGAAGTACTGGAAAAAGTTGGCCTTTCCGAGCGGGCAAACCATCTTCCGAGCCTACTTTCTGGCGGAGAACAGCAAAGAGTGGCAGTGGCCCGCTCCCTCATCAACGACCCAGAAATTATTTTAGCTGATGAGCCTACCGGTAATTTGGACAGCAGGACCGGTAGGGAGATACTGGATATATTAAAAAGCTTAAATCGGGAGAAAAAACAAACAGTGATAATTGTGACGCACTCTGATTACGCTAAAGAATTTGCGAATAAAGTAGTCGAAATGAAAGACGGTAAACTACGTTTGGAAAAAGACAAGGGGTAGAGTGTTTGGTTAACACCCATCGTTAATACATTTTCATAGTCAGTAGCAATCCTAGCATTTTTGGTATAAGATACAAAATTTGATAATTAATATACTTTGAAGGGCTCAGCGTAGCTTATGCCAAGCCCTTCTTGTGGTGATCTCTTTGCATAGGAGGTCATAACAACCTCCTTTTGGCCCTTCGCCCTCGTGTCTTCTTGTAACCCTTCGATCTGAACCTCTCCACTTCGTCACTGTGGATCAAGTATTCGGTGCCAAAGTCGATCGCTTTCAGGTCGCCGCTCCTTATGTGTCGTAGTACTGTGATTGGAGCGATGCCTAGTTTGTTTGCTACTTCTCTAACGCTTAACAAGCGATCGAGATCTGGTGGTAGGTGGGCTGTTTGCCGTAATGTTGGTGCAGTTTCCATTGATCCCTCCCCTTGCTTCGATTTTAATCAGCTTGATCCCTGCTCACTCTTTCCATTCCTAACAGCGATAGGTGGGGAGGTTAATGGGTACAATAATAATTTGCGTCAAAAAAGAATGCAAGGAAAATTTTAGTAAATATCACTTAAAAAGGCTACAGGATAAAAAGATTTCTAGATTCTAATAAAATCATTTTTGTTGTAAGATACAAGCTATGGGTAATTATAAAGGGGATATTATTGAGGAGTCTCTAAGTAACAAAGAAGTTCTCAAAAAGGTAAAGATCATTTCGATGAGAGTTGAGAAAGTGACTGAAAAGCACAAGACTCCTTGGTTGGGGCAGTGGACTTTACATCTTGTTGAAGTGCCTTCCGATCAGGCAAAAGAGGTGGCAGGGGAAATTAGCAAATCTCTTGACACGAAACACGAAGGATCCTGGTACGCTGATTTCAAAAATGAAACCCACCACTACATTATTTTTCCAAATAAAGTTTTCTTTATTGATAGGACAAACAAAGATCAATATGACGAGGCCAGTAAGTACGGGATTTCCCTAGGGATACCAGAGTACCAAGTAGATTTTTCTCCTCATGTAAAGAAGTGGGAGAGATAACCCGAACATCTGTGCTCTAGATAAAGAGACGCCACCTGTCGGTTTCCCTACCAAGGCGGCGGCTCCTCTCCCTTCTGGCTCGCAATTGAAATTCGATCTCCAACCTTCAGCCCTTTACCTGAGGCAATATCCTCTCGAAGTCGCCGTAGGCTATCGCTGCTTTTTCTTTTTCCGTCCAGGTCTCGTATACCAAGCCCCCTGGAAATTACCTTGATGGCATCAGGTCCGTATTCCTGAAGAACCCTTTGGTAAAAGGCTTTTTCGATCTCTGGTAGATCAAGACGAGCTAATCCCTTCTCTCCGTTTTCCAGAACTCTGCTCATTCTCCAGAAGCCTTGCTGTATTAGCTGGGAAGCCTTACCTGCGACGTACTTTAGCCCTTTTGACTCCAGTTCGTTGGGCCAAAAGACCGATCCCAGCTCTTGGTAGCTTCTGTACTCGCCAAAAAGTGCAGCCTCCATTACCTGTAGGCGTTCGCCGAGTATGAGACTGGATATTCTTATAGTCGTTTTCCGTCTTCGCCTGAGATGCGTTTTCTTTCGTTCCGGTTTTTGCCGGAAGGAGGTTGATTTAGCGTTTGAGAGGCTGCGCAGTGGTATTGATGATTGGTCAAACTGCTGCGCAAGCCCCGCCTTTTTGAGTTCGTCCAGTAGGCGCAGCACTCGTCTATAGGTCTCAATTTGGTTTTTAAGCCGCCATGCTTTGTCTCTATCGCCACTAGTGGTGGCTTGTTGGGCGAGTTGCTCAAATCTGGAGATCCTTTGCTTGATAGCATCGACGTTGATAACGACTCTCTCCATATCAGATCCCTTCCTTTCGAAAGGTGTGGCGTGTTTTGTTGTCAGTGTGCCAGCTAAGCATTTGCTTGATTGGAGATGATTTTACACTAAACTTAAGACTTATAGAAGTTACTTTTTGTTCTAGATCTCCGTATTTTGTTTTGGTGTATAATACGCTAGGATTTTATCCGGCATATTGTTTCCTGTCAGAATCTAATTTGCAGAAGGGGGAGATAGAAATGAGAGACTTGCAAGTTTTTCTCGCACACGTTGGGGTCTTAGTTGCCTTTGCCTTGTTCCTGTTGGCGATATGTTTCCATTTGACATCGGAGGATATCTCAACCTTGAATGTAGCGGCTTTTGGCGCAGGCTTTTTTGCCATCGGTCTTTTTGCCTGTATCTTCCACTGGGCACACTGTAAAGGCTGGATCTACTAGAGACTTTGTGGGGACTCTTTTGGAAAGGAGGGAGATCACCCACCAAAAATTAAACTTCGTGATATAATTCTGCTGTGGAAGCAGAAAAGCCGAAGATTTTAAATGTAGTTATTGGGGCAATTGTTAAAAGTGGCAAACTCCTTCTAATAAAAAGAAACAAAGAACCTTTTGTGGAGCACTGGGGTATGGCCGGTGGAAAAATCGAATTTGGCGAAGACTATGACAAAGCGATTGTAAGAGAACTCGAAGAAGAAACAGGGCTCGAAGTGAGCTTCGAATCGTTGAGAGGGATTGTTGAAGAATTTATCTCAGCTGATAAAGTGCGGAAAGCTCATTTTTTACTTTTTGTTTGTGAGACGAAGTTAAAGGGCGGAAAAATAAAGGAGGGTGATGAAGGGAAGCTGCACTGGTTTACGTTAGAAGAAATTAAAAAGAATAAGAAAATAATTATTCCAAGCGACTTTGTGATGATCAAAGAGTTTTTTAGAAGGGGGAGTAGACTTGTCAAGATTCACAAATCCCGTTTGATTGAAGAGGGAACCCGCTATCAACTCGAATTCTTCGGCCTGTAAGCCTTCAGTAATTCATAAAGGTACACTCCTGGTGTGTACACACTTTTTTCATTTAATCATTTATTTATTGCAGTAAATTCTGTTAAGTTTCTTTTACTTAATTTATATAGTATGCTCTTCCATAGCGAGTCTGATATATTGGTTAATGACTAGTTCCGGTGACGGAAAGGAGAGATAAGAAGATGTGGCTCCTTTGGGAGTTTTATTGGGCAGTTCGAGAGAGTAGGAGTCTCCAGATGCTAGTGCTTGGCATTGTGCTCGCTACACTGGCCGTAGCTGAGGCTGCAGTGGTTGGTGCTGGTTGGCTTCATTTGGAGAAGCTGTTTGCAGGGGTAACCGTAGTAGTGATCGCTTCTGCAGCCGCAGCTAGTTTGTACGCAGCAGATGCAGCTTACCGTCGAGAAGAGGAGAGGCGGATGGAAGCGGGGCAAAGGCTGTGAAAAGTGTTATGATAATAACCTAGGCAAAACCAGAAGGAGAGGAGTGGATGATCGTGCCAAACCTGCCCACCCCTCCAATTTATTTCGTTAAATATCTGTTATACTGCAAGCAATGGAGTATAACAAATTGGTAAGAGACAAAATTCCGGAAATAATTAAAAAATCCAATTTAAAACCTGTTACCCACAAAGCGGGTAAGAAAGAATTCGAGCAAAAACTAATTGAAAAATTAGCAGAGGAAATTGAAGAATTTAAAAGAAATAGTAGTGTTGAAGAACTGGCAGATTTACTTGAAATAATCTACGCGATTTGCGACCTAAAAGGTATCGATAAAAGAAAAATTGAATTAATAAGACAGAAAAAAGCAAACGAAAAAGGAGCATTTAAGAAGAAAACTATTCTAGAAAGAACGGATGGCTAGTTCATCTTTTAATTAAGCAGATTTCTTGCTTGACAGGTAGATTGTTGTTACTTTATCATCTTATTGATGAGTATAAGGACTGCTCGGATTATTTTTCTACTTTCACTTTTGCTCCTTGCTTTTGTTGTTTTGGATTTCTTAACACTCAGATCAAAATCTGATAAGGAAGAGGCAAACAGAAACACAAATTTTGCTCAGCTTCTGCAAGGTAATGTCTTGACCGCGACAGTCCAAAATTACCATTATAAATTTCATTTGAAGGAAGCTGTTTTGGGAGCAGTGTTACCTGGGACTACGAATGAGTCCTATATCAATGGGGCAACTGCCGAAGTCGTTAATAAAGCTTCATTCCACTGCGGCGACTCTGGGTCAGACTACTTTTTCACTGATACTGGCAGTTTTTATATGATTAGCTGCCAAGAAGCAGCGTCGATGCAGGTTATTATTTCCAAAAGCGGTTACCAGACAAAAACTGTTTCAATAAGCCATTATCAGGGTGAAATACCGACAGTTTATTTATCAAAATATGTCCCACCCCCTCCCGAAACAATAAAAGATATTACTTTGCCTGCTGTCTTTCATGAGGCGGGAAGTCAAACAACCGATTTGAAGAAAATTAGCGACACCACCAAAGTAGAGGGTTTGATACTTGATACGAAAAAAGCAACACTGAAGTTTAAAGAACCGGTGAATCTTTCTTCGAAAGAAGTAAAGGAAAAATTTAAAAAGCTTGACGAGTACGTTAGGCTGGGGACGACTGCTATAGTTGATTTAAATTCAAGTTCCTTGCCAGAGCTAAACAAAAAAGCGTCGGTAACTATGAAAGGCCTACCTTGGATAGCGACCCCGCGAGTTTTGGTCAATGGCAAGGAAGATAAAAGTATCGTTTCAAACATTAAGTACGCAAAAGGTACCCTTACCTTTGATGTGACTCATTTTTCCGTTTTTAAAGCGGCACCGTCAGTTAGTGTAACCGAACCTTCAAATAACTTTGAGGTGCATGATAAACAAATTACCTTAAAAGGGGTGGTTAGCGATCCAACAGCTTCTGTTTCGGCAAAATTAAATAATCGAAATTTGGGTAAAATAAAAGTTTCAACAGTTTCTGGACAATTTGAAACTAAGCTTGATTTGGTAGAAGGGCTCAATTACATAGTAGTTAATGCACTTTCCTTAAATGGAGCGACTGCTTCGGCTACTATAAGTGGAACCCTTGTCTTAGTAAAAAGCAATTTTTACTTCTATTCTCTCCTTGGCCTACTGGCACTATTGGCTATTGGTGCAGCAGGCTTTAGTTGTTATAAGATGAGGAAAAATCGAATAGTAACAGTTCCCCCAGAACCACTAAAGCAATAAAATTATTTCTTGGCGATTTGGAATTACAAATTATTTTGGAAAGAGTGGGATAGCGAACGTATTATTTATTTCCTTAGTACATTACATCAGGAGGCGAGAAATATATCGTTACGAGGAGGGAAGGAATGCAGCCTACAAATAAAATAGCTGTTGATCTTGATGTCGAAGGACCTCTAGTTCGAAACGATAACGCCTTCGAACTGACAGTGGCCTTGGCAAGGCTCTGTGGATTGGGGGCAGCGGTTGGGCGGAAGTTCTTTGAGGCAATCAGTAACATCGATGATCTTTGGGGGGATTTCGCACTTGTCGCTGATATAGACCGAACCTACTCTGCGGGCCATACCCTGAAGGTAATCCTTCCATTCTTAAGGGCAATGGTGGCGGTAGCAGGTGTTGGGGACAGTTGGCTCTACGGTTTCTCACGCCGAAGTCTGCGAGTTGTTCCACACACTGGGGAAGTTCTTCGATTCCTCAACGGAGCTTACAAAACGGGGTTGATCTCAACAAGCTACGACTTCTTCGTCAGAGCCTTCTGCGACGCCGTCGGCTTTCCCTTCGACCGTGCTACCTGTACGGTTGTTGGTGACTTTGAGAGGGTGTCCGTGCCAATTGGGCATCAGAAACACCTTTTGGCCCTGATGAAGGAAGTCGCTAGTATGCCGCTCGTCGAATTCGATAAGGAAGGGTGCGTGTATGAGGACAGTCGTCAGTACGCGGAGCGGCTGAAGGAAATCGTTTGGCGGGAAGTATATGGTACGCAGGTTGGTCATCACTTCCTGACAGCCGTTCATCCAGTAGGCCAGGCGCAGAAGAGGGATGCGTTGGAGAGGCATCTTCGCAATTGCGATATACCAAGAGAAAGGGCGGTCTATGTTGGGGACAGTCAGACCGATGTGAAGTGTGTTGAGCTTCTCGCCGACCAGGGCCTGTCGGTAATGGTCAATGGCAAGGGTAGGGTATGCGACCGTTCCCAGCTAATGTACATAGGTCGTGATGCCCGAGCGATGAGACTTGCAGTGAGTACCTTCGCCCAACGAGGTCGGCAGGGAACAATCGCTGCGTTTACCCCAGGCCAAATTGTCAATGGGGGTTTGATGGCGGCCGTTACGCCAGAAAACCTTCCGTTCCTCAAAGCTGTTAGTGAGGGTTATCGGATAAGCTTCCGGGGAGTTGCGATAGGAGGGTTGAGTTAAGGGATCAATTGCCAGAACGAGGGGCAAGACTTCTTCGAGAGTCTTGCCCCTGATCATATTGACCAGGCGCGCGCTCTATTGTAAACTTAACGCAAAATTTATGTCAAAAAAAGTGATTTTGCTTTTATCAGCCGCAGGACTTGCGGTTTCCACATATTTAGCCTGGACTTATTTGTCCGGTTCTAGTATTGCGTGTACAACTCATGGTTGTGATGCAGTGAGAAGTAGTAGCTATGCTAACTTGTTTGGCGTACCGCAACCCTTATTTGGTATTATTTTTTATCTCATGTTGATATTTTTATCTTTAGCCCTACAAATACTCGATAAATTTTTTACAATTTTGCTAAAAAGGCTTATAATAGTGGTTTCGGCATTTGGTTTTTTGTACTCAGTATATTTAACACTACTAGAAGCCTTTGTTATTAAAGCTTATTGCGATTGGTGCTTGGCTTCAGCGGCTATAAGTACACTGATATTTATTATTGTTTTGCGGGATTACTTTTATGCGAAAAATACTTGAATCAGACAAAATGTTCTTTGGCGGACTGTTCCTAGTAGCAATTATAGTAGTATTGGGATTTTTGTTTTTATCTTCAGCCAATAAAAATAGTAGATCTGAATCAAATACAGAATTATTAGTAAGAGGAAGCAGCCACATATTGGGTGCAAAAGATGCAAAGGTGACAATTGTAGAGTTTTCAGATTTTCAATGCTCGCATTGTGCTAGAGTCTATTCAGTTATAAGCCAAGTTTTGGATTCCTATGAAGAAAGCCAAGTCCGTTTTGTCTTTCGGAACTTTCCTTTAGGTGGTAATCAATACTCGATTGACGCTGCGGTAGCCGCAGAAGCAGCGGGTAAGCAAGGAAAATATTGGGATTATTGTGGACTTATTTACGAAAATCAAACAAAACTAGATCGAGAGTCTCTTATTTCTTATGCTAAAGAGTTAGATCTTAATATCGATGAATTCGAAAAAGCTATGGAGTCTAAAACAAGTAAAGACGCAGTTTTAATGGATGTTTCTGATGGGGAAAAGCTAGGAGTTGCGGCCACACCTACATTCTTTATAAATGGAGTAAAACACGAAGGAGCGTTATCTTTTGATCAGTTCAAGGAAATAATCGACTCGGAATTAAAGAAGTAATTTACCTTTTGAATTTTCCCCCAAAGGCTGTTATGGAACAAATTTTTAAAAACAAAAATATTTTAATAAGCGGTGCTGGAAAGGGTATTGGGAAAGAAATAGCAATTGCCTTTGCAAAGAGTGGTGCTGATGTTGTGTTTTTTGATAAAGATAAGGAAAAAGTAACAGAGGTTTTAGAGGAGATTAAAAAAATTCATACTGGTAAAAAGTTATTGGCTGAGGTTTTTGATATTACAAGAATAAACAAAATAGACTCTTTCTTGAAAAAGGTAAAAGCTGAAATTGGAAATATAGATATTTTGGTGAATAATGTTGGAGTTGGGTTGGTTAGAAAATTTCCTCACACAAAAGAGGCAGATTTTGATTTTGTTTTTTCCACTGGGCTAAAAGGCCCCTTTTTCCTTACGCAGAAAGTTACCGAAAAAATGAGGGAGGGGGGGAATGTTATTTTTATTACATCAATCCATGCTAAACACCCTTCTTTGGATCCAACTTACGATAGTAGTAAGGCGGCGATAAATAATTTAGTAATGAATTTAGCACTAGAACTTGCTAAGAGAAAAATTCGTGTCAATGCGATCGCTCCAGGGCACATTGATGTTGAGGCGGAGAAGAAACCAAGAAGGCAGGGAGATGTCCCACTCGGCAAAAAGGCTGGATTACCGCAGGACATTGCCAACGCCTGCTTATTTTTAGCAGACCATAAAAAAGCTCGTTATATTATTGGAGCCGTTCTTCCAGTTACAGGCGGCCTTCATATTCCTATTGCAAAGGACATTAAGTTTTAAATAATTTTGATTAATTCTGCTGAATATAGGCTTTGCCACTCTTGTAAATATTTTATTGAAACGATAAGATAAACCTAATGAGTGTAATTGAGAAAATCTCCTCGGAAGAAATTCTTGACTCCCGAGGTATTCCCACATTGAAGACAACAGTAACTCTTTCCAATGGTATAATTGGAGAAGCTTGTGTGCCGGGAGGTACTTCTACTGGGACCAACGAGGCGTTAGAACTTCGTGATGGAGATCCAAATAGGTTTAATGGGAATGGGGTTTTGAAGGCAGTTGAAAACGTTGTTGGTCCAATTCAGTCCAGTTTAAAGGGCACAGATAGTGATGACCAGGAAAAAATTGATAGGACAATGATTTCTCTTGACGGCACCCCGAATAAATCGAAACTTGGTGCAAATGCAATTCTTTCTGTTTCACTGGCAGTAGCAGTTTCGACCGCTGCGAATCAAAAACTTCAGCTGTTCGAATACTTGCGAGGTTTAACAAAAATAAGTACCGGATTCGCTGTTCCAACCCCAATGGTGAATTTAATTGAAGGAGGGAAGCATGCGAATAGTGGCCTTGATTTTCAGGAATTTTTGGTTATACCTACCGGATTTATGACTGCCAAAGAAAAATTAAATGCAGTAGGTGAAGTGATTTCTAAGTTGGAAGTATCCCTTAAGAGAAATGGTTTAGATGGAAAGTTGGGACAGGAAGGCGGATTTGCTGCGCGTTTTACTAGTAACGAAAAAGCAATAGATTTCTTAAAAAAAGTTTTAGAAGAAACCTTCAAAGCCAGTTTCTTTTCTATTGGTATCGATGTAGCTGCTTCAACTTTTTACCAAAATGGAAAATATAAGATAACAGATATTGAAAATCCCCTCGTTGCCAATGATTTATTGGATTTTTATAAGAAACTACAGGAAAGCTACAACATATTTTCTTTTGAGGATCTTTTTGAAGAAGATTTTGATAGTTGGAAGTTGGCGAAACAAAAACTCTCTCCCGCCAGCATTTTGATAGCTGATGACTTTACGGTAACTAATGTTGATCTATTGAGAAAAATTATAGCCGACGATTCGATAGATGGCGTGATTGTTAAACCGAACCAAATTGGAACATTAACAGAGACCCTAGATTTCATTGAAGAGGCTATTGAGAATAAATTGAAAATAATAATTTCTCACCGTGCTGGAGAGACAATGGATACCTTCATTTCTGATTTAGCCGTTGCTGTCAATGCCGATTTTTTGAAAGCCGGCTGCCCCTTACAAAAAGAGCGGCTAGCAAAATACAATCGTTTGGCTGAGATTGAATCATACTTAGAAAATAAACAATGAGTGGAGTTAGGCCTGTAATACTGATAATTTTAGATGGGTGGGGGGTGGCAAATCCGGGTCCTGGTAATGCCATTTCATTAGCGAAAAAGCCTTTTTGGGACAAAATTTCTGTTGCCTATCCAAATACAACCCTGCTAGCTTCTGGTGAGGCGGTTGGTTTGCCTATTGGTGAAGAAGGTAATTCTGAGGTTGGGCACCTTAATATCGGTGCTGGAAGAATTGTTTATCAGGGACTTCCACGAATAAATATGTCAATTGCTGAAGGAAGCTTTTTGGAGAACAAAGCCTTTTGTCTTGCAGCGCAAAAAGTTAAAGAAAGAGAAAGCGCACTTCATTTAATGGGTTTGGTTGGTAGAGGTGAGGTTCATTCGTGTTTGGAGCATCTTTACGGTCTACTTTGGTTTGCAAAATCTCAAAATATTAGCAATGTGTTTGTTCATGCGTTTACCGATGGTCGAGACTCATCGCCGACTTCTGGAAAAGAAATTATTGAGGAAATAAATAGAAAAATATCAGAAATTGGCGTTGGTAAGCTAGCTACAGTGATGGGCCGGTATCTTTCAATGGATAGAAATAACCATTGGGATCGAACTAAAAAAAGCTACGATGCGTTAGTGGGTGGAAAAGGGTTAAAGGTAAAGAACCCCTTGGAAGCAATCGAAAAGTCTTATAAAAATGAAGTAACGGATGAATTTATCGAACCCATTATTATCTCTGACGGCGACGAACCCTGTACAATAAAAGATGGAGACAGTATTATTTTCTTTAATTTTAGGCCAGATAGGGCAAGGCAACTTACACGAGCGTTTGCTGACCCAAGTTTTAATAATTTTACCCGTGACAAAGTTTTAAAAGATATCACTTTCGTTACGATGACGGAATATGAAAAAAATCTACCAGTTATAGTAGGTTTCCCTTCTTCTATCGTAGACTTTCCTTTAGCAGCGGTCCTTTCAGTCAACAATCTTAGACAATTACATATTGGGGAAACTGAAAAATATGCCCACGTTACCTATTTTATAAATGGGGGAAGAGAAGAACCTTTTCCGGGCGAAGACCGAATTCACATCCCATCTCCAAAAGTTGCGACCTACGATAAACAGCCCGAAATGTCTGCTAAAGAAATAACGGACAAAATAGTAGATAGAGTAAAAAACGGGTTATATGATGCTTATATTGTTAATTTTGCGAATTGTGATATGGTGGGGCATACTGGTTCTATCGAAGCGACTATCAAAGCAGTTGAAACTGTCGATTCTTGCCTTGCACAAATTGTAGCTACTGTTTTTCCCCTTGGTGGTGCTGTTGTAATAACGGCAGATCATGGTAATGCCGAAAACATGACCGATCCTGTCACTGGTAAGATAAACACCGAACATACCGGCAATCCCGTTCCTTTTATTGCAATCTCTAAACAGTTTGAGGGAAAAGGAATTTTAAAAATCCCCTCTGGGATTTTGGCGGACGTTTCACCGACTGTTTTAAATCTCCTTGGTTTAGATAAACCAGCTGAAATGACAGGAAAAAGTCTGATATAATGAATATATGGAAAACGATCAAACTATTACCAAAGACTCTTCCCGCCTCCGCTTACTATCCAATTTAGCTGATTACAAGAGAGAATTTGAGAGTTTTAATATTGAGAAATTCCGAAGCGAGGTTGAGTGGTTTGACGAAACTCATATTAATGCCGCTTACAATGCAGTTGATCGCCATGTAAAGGCCGGTAAAGGTGATAAAGTAGCGATGTATTGGGAGGGAGACGAAAATAAAACCGAAAAATATACCTTCAATGATTTATACAAGTTAACCAACAAATTTGCCAATGTTCTAAAAGAGCTTGGTGTTAAAAAGGGAGACAGGGTATTTATCTTTTTGCCTAGAATCCCAGCGCTTTTCGTTTCATTTCTGGGAGTTTTGAAAACAGGGGCTGTTGCCGGAACCATGTTTTCAGCCTTTGGTCCTCAGGCGATTGCTGACAGGCTTAAGGATAGTGGTGCGAGATTTCTAGTAACGGATTCGGAACTAGCTGAGCGGGTTTATCAGGTCAAGAAAGATTTGCCAGCTTTGGAAAAAGTAATTATTGTTGATCGTTCCCCGAAAGAAGATTTCGAAATTGATTACAAGCAAAAGATGGAAGGAGCAGGCGAAGAGTTTGATATCGAAAAAACAAGTAAAGATGATTTAGCTTTCATGCTCTACACTTCTGGGACTACAGGTAAGCCAAAAGGTGTGGTTCATGCGCACAACACGATAATTCAACAACATATGACAGCAAAGTGGGCATTGGATCTCCACGACGAGGATATTTACTGGTGCACTGCGGATCCGGGCTGGGTGACTGGTATTGCTTATGAAATTTTAGGCAGTTGGTCCAATGCAGCGACAGAGGTAATTTTCGCTGGTCGGTTTGATGCCGGGAAGTGGTATGAAATAATTCAGAAATACAAAGTTTCTGTTTGGTACACGGCGCCGACTGCCATCCGAATGTTAAAAGCAGCAGGGGACGATTTAATTAAAAAATATGATCTTTCCTCACTTCGATATCTCGCGAGTGTTGGTGAGCCTCTAAATCCAGAAGCGGTTTTGTGGAGCAACGAAATCTTTGGGCTTCCTTTCCATGACAACTGGTGGCAGACAGAGGGCGGTGGTATTTTAATCGCGAACTACCCGACGATGCCGATAAAACCGGGATCAATGGGCAAACCAATCCCAGGAGTTCACGCTGACATTGTTGATGACAACGGGAACCCAGTAAAAATAAAAGAGGAAGGAAACCTTGTTTTGAAGCCAGGCTGGCCTGCAATGATGAGGATGATTTGGAATAATGAATCAAAATACAAAAGTTATTTCACTCCCCCAGCGGTGGAGGAGAAGTGGAAGGAAACAGAGGACAAATCCTTATTGCTGGATCCAAAAACAGCTCCTTGGTATTACTCTGGAGACAAGGCTTTCAAAGACGAAGATGGCTATTTCTGGTTTATCGGCCGAAGCGATGATGTTATAAAGACGGCAGGGGAGCGTGTTGGTCCATTTGAAGTAGAATCTGCTCTGATTGAACACCCGGGAGTTGTAGAAGCAGGTGTTATTGGAAAACCGGATGAGCTTCGCGGTGAAATAATCAAGGCCTTTGTTGTTCTAGAGCCTGGTGTTGAGAAAACAGATCAATTGAAAGAAGAACTTGGCCAATTTGTGAAGAAACACCTTGCAGGACACGCGTACCCAAGAGAAGTAGAATTTGTCGATAAACTACCAAAGACTCGCAGCGGTAAAATTATGCGCCGACTCCTGAAGGCCAAGGAACTTGGCCAGCCAATTGGTGACACCTCGACTCTTGAAGAGTATTAGATCTCAACCAAAAGAAAAACGAGCCCTTTTTATCCTCCGTAGTTTTGACGAAGGATGGACGACTCGTTTTTCCTCCTAAACCACCCATTTTTTAAAATGAGTTTCTTAGGTTAAGGCAACAGGGAGTGATAACTCCAGGAGCTTTATTATCTCCCTATAATGATTCTGCTGCCTGTCAACTAGATCCTAATAAGGATCTTCTTTCTCCTTAACCTTCCTTACTTAGAAGAAAGGAAACGGGACAGAAAGGGACAGGAAGAGAGTTTTAACTCTCGATTAGCGGCTTCACTTTGTTGAAGGTTTGTTCCCACAGGTTGTGAAGCTCACGGTACTGTTCTAACCTCGAAATCAACGCATTAGCGAGTGCTCGTCCGACTTCGAGTACCCCGACTTCTTCAGCGATTTCTCTCCAGCTTACCTCTTCGGTTGATCCGGTGCGCACACAGTAGAATTTCCCTTCTTCTGAGAGAAGGTAAGTGCACCCCTCGTCTGTTTTGAGAGGAACACCTTTCAGGTTTATGCCTGCGATCTTTCCGCTTAGGTCGTCTAGAAATGGCTTCAGTCCGTCCACCATGTCTCCTAGTTGGTCTCCCTCCGAGAGGGGGAACCACTCCCTTGCCGATTGGGCTTCGATCACCTCTTGAAGCGCCCACAATGTGTGTCTGACTGCTCCGGGCATTGCCCCTTCCTCCTTTTGTTGCCTAACGAGAACAGTACGTCTTTTGAACGCCTGAATCGTTGGCAGTGAAAATATAGCAAAAAAGTGCTCCAAAGTCAACTATGGGTTATTAACGAAGGAAGAGTTAGTTAATTGTAGAAAAGAATTGTGAATTCGCCTTTGGGTTTTTGTTTTGAGAAGTGCTCCAGACTTTGAGAAACTTTTTCCCGGCGAACTTCTTGATAAACTTTTGTTAATTCCCGACAGATTACAATATCAATATCACCAAAAATTTCCTGCAGGTTAGTTAGGTTGGTAATTAGTTTATAAGGAGATTCAAAGAAAATTGCCGTAAATTTTGATATTTTTTGCATCTCTTTAATTTTCGAAAACAGTTCTTTTCGTTTGCCTTCTTTTGGTGGAGGAAAGCCGAAAAAGAAAAATTGATTGGTTGGTAGGCTTGAAATTGTCAAAGCGGTTAAAACTGCGGAGGGACCAGGGATTGAATCAACATTTATTCCGTTTGCAACTGCTTTGCGAACAAGTCTAAATCCAGGATCAGAAACACTAGGAGTTCCGGAATCAGTGACGAGAGCGACATTTTTGCCCGCTTTTAACTCGTTGACTATATTTGGAATTTGTTTAAGCTCATTTTCTTCGTAATAGGAAATCAAATTCTTTTTTAAGCCAAGTTGCTGCAAAAGGAGCCCTGTTCTTCTTGTGTCCTCGCAGGCAACTAAATCAACCTTTTCCAAAGTCTCAATTGCTCGCTTTGAAATATCGGAAAGATTTCCTATTGGTGTTGCGACTAAAAATAATGTTCCTATCATATTGATTAGGCAGGCAGCTTCCTGTATAATTTACTTGTTATCCTATCACAAATGGTTGCCCTACTCCAAAACCCATTCAAGGCCAATGGTAGAAAAATAAAAATTAACGACCTAAACCTTAAAATTGGCGGCGAGGCCGGTTTTGGGATAATGGCTTCGGGACTTATCTTTGCAAAAGCAGTGAATAGAGCAGGGCTTTCAACCTTCGGTTATGTTGAATACCCATCCTTGGTAAGGGGTGGGCACAATACCTATCAAATAAAAGTTACAAGCAAGCCTTACTTTGCTCCTGAAAAGCAAGTCGATCTTTTAATTGCTTTAAATAAAAATACTGTAGATGTTGATGGGGCTAATTTAGGGCCTTTCTCAGGTGTCATTTTTAATGATGAGGAATTCAAATTAGAGTCTTCAGAATTTGAGAAGAAGAACGTCTTTTTATATCCCGTTCCGTTGGAAAAAATTGCCACAGAGGTTGGTGGCGGTAAATTAGTTGTTAACACAGTAGCTTTAGGAGCGGCTCTTGCATTGGTAGGTTTGGATTTTCAATATCTTTCGTCTGTTTTAACCAATACTTTTAGGCAGAAAGGTGAACAGGTAGTTAATCTAAACATTAAATCGGCAAGAGGTGGGTACGACTACGTTAGGGAAAAATATGCCGACCACTTCTCGTTTAAGCTTGAAAAGCTTGATGGCCCCCCGAAATTTGTGATGAGTGGAAATGAAGCGATTGCTCTTGGCGCGATAGCTGCCGGCTGCAAAATGTATGTCAGTTACCCAATGACGCCAAGTTCTTCAATCTTGCACTATTTGGCAGATCATCAGTTAAAGGCGGATATGATTGTTAAACACTGCGCCGATGAAATAGAGGCAATTGATATGGCAATTGGAGGTTCTTTCGCAGGGGTTAGAACTGCGGTTGGTACATCCGGGGGCGGGTTTGCTTTAATGGCGGAAAGTTACGGTTTGGCAGGAATACTTGAAACTCCTCTCGTCGTTATCAATGTTCAAAGACCCGGTCCTGCAACTGGGATGCCGACTTGGACTGGGCAACCCGATCTTGATTTTGTAATGTATGCAGGCCAAGACGAGTTTCCAAAAATAATTATTGCACCAGGAGATCCAGCTGGGGCTTTTTATGGAACAGCCCAGGCTTTTAACCTGGCGGCCGAATATCAGACGACAGTAATGATTTTGTCCGATAAATTCCTTGGTGAAAGTATATATGGAACAGAAGAGTTCGATACAAATAAGATTAAAATTGAAGAAGGGGGAATTCTTTCGGAAAGCGAACTTTTGAATACAGAAAATTACAAAAGGTATGAATTTACCGAGACAGGGGTCTCTCCTCGCTCCTTACCCGGTCAAAAAAGTGGAAAGTACGTAGCTAATAGTTATGAGCACGATGAATTTGGATTTGTTTCTGAAGATCCGGATAATAGAGTTTCGATGATGACAAAAAGGATGAAGAAACTAGTTACGGCAAGTAACGGACTTCCCGGGCCAACCTTGTATGGCGAGGTAGAAGCTAAAATTACTCTGGTAGGTTGGGGTTCTTCCAAAGGGCCTATCTTGAAGGCTTTGGATCTTTTGAAGCAGGAAGGGATTTCAGCAAACTTTTTACATTTTGTTTATATTAGCCCCTTCCCAATTGAAGCTACAGCAAAAATTTTAAGCTCCGCTAAAAAAACACTTATTTGTGAAGGAAATTACACCGGTCAGCTAGCTAGGTTGATAAGGGAAAAAACAGGCATAGAAATAAAAAGAGGCCTCTTGAAATTCGATGGGCGGCCTTTTTATCCAGAAGAAATTGCGAAAGCAGCAAAGGAGGCGGTTTAAATGGAAGCACACGATTTTGAAACCGGCCATAAACCGACTTGGTGCCCGGGTTGTGGGAACTACGGTATTTGGCAGTCGCTCAAAAACGCATTCGTAAAACTAAATACTTCACAGGAAGAGATTGTTGTCGTTTATGGTATTGGTTGTCATGGCAATATGGCAAATTTTTTAAACGTTTATGGGGTTGGGAGTTTGCATGGTAGATCTATTCCAGTCGCTTGTGGGGTAAAGATGGCAAACCATAGGTTGAAAGTGGTAGTAATTGTTGGGGATGGCGATACATACGGCGAGGGGGTAAACCATCTTCTTTCCGCGGCACGAGGAAATCACGATATTACAGTAATTGTTCACAATAACGAAATCTACGGGCTGACAACTGGACAGGCTTCCCCGACAAGTGAAAAAGGTACGAAAACTAAATCAACACCGCTTGGTGTGATTGAAGAGCCGCTAAATCCACTAGCTACGGCAATAATTTCCGGAGCAAGCTTTGTCTCTAGGGGATTTGCTGGAGATACAGACGCTCTTCGCGATTTAATTTGTGCAGGAATAGAACACAGTGGATTTTCACTAATCGATGTTTTACAACCATGTTTAACTTTCGAAAAAGTGCACAATTTCGATTTTTTGCGAGAAAAAATTTACAAATTGGAAAAGGCGGAAAAGGATAAAGAAGCAGCAATCAAAAAGACTTTTGAATGGAGCGAAAAAATACCAGTTGGTGTTTTCTATCAGGAAGAAAAACCAGCTTTTACGGATCAACTGCCTCAGTTAAAAGAAGACACCCTTGTTGAAAAGCCACTTAAAGATATAAAAATAGACGAGCTTTTGAAGGAATTTATCTAAAATAAATTGATAAGCCAAGTTTTAAATTTAGTTTCTTTATTTATAATTTCAATTATTTCCCATCTTGGATATTTTGGTGTCGGGTTAGCAATGGCGATTGAATCGGCCCTCATTCCTCTTCCTTCCGAGATAATAATGCCATTTTCCGGTTATTTGGTGTTTACGGGCAAATTTAATTTGATTTTTGTTTCAATTGCTGGCGCTTTAGGTAATCTTGTGGGATCCTTGGCGGCTTATGCTCTTGGTTACTGGGGTCACGAGCGGATTGTAAGAAGATTGGTTCGGAAGGTTGGAAAATTCATTCTCTTTACAGAAAGTGATCTCGATTCCTCTGAAAAATATTTCAACAAGTACGGTTCATGGATTGTTTTAGGTTCTAGAGTAATGCCGGCCATTAGAACCTATATTTCCTTGCCGGCTGGGATTGCTCGTTACCCGATTGTTAAATTTTCGATTCTGACTTTTATGGGTTCTTTAATTTGGTCTTTTATCCTTGCCTACATTGGATTTTTACTGGGAGAGAATTGGGATATTCTAGGTCCTTATTTTCACAAATTTGATTTTGTTATCGTTATTTTAGGTATTTTACTTGTTGGCTATTACATCTATCATAAATTAAAGAGAGCAGATGTTTAAGAACGTAAAGAGGTTTTTTGCGAAACTTGGTCCTGGAGTTATTACGGGCGCCTCTGATGACGATCCATCGGGAATTGCCACTTATTCGATTGCTGGTGCGGCATTTGGTTTGGCTTTAAATTGGCTGACCTTATTTTTGTATCCTTTGATGGTCGCAACACAGGAAATGTGCGGCAGGATCGGACTTGTTACTGGTCAGGGTTTGGCTGGAGTACTGAGATTGCATTACGCCAAACCTTTTATGTATGCTGCCGTACTTCTCCTTTTGGTCGCTAATGTTATAAATATTGGTGCTGATATTGGGGCGATGGCTGCAAGCGCCAATATGATTATTCCAATTCCGTTTGTTGCTTGGGCAGTTCTGTTTACTATTTTAATAATCACCCTTGAAATATCTCTTCCTTATAAATCTTATTCAAAAGTGTTGAAATGGTTAGCCGCTGTTTTGGTGGTCTATATTTTAACTGCTTTTGTCGTCCAGCCCGATTGGATCAAAGTAGTTGGAAGTTTGTTTAGGCCAAGTATTGAATTCAACACAGGTTTTTTAGCCGCTATTGTCGCATTTGCTGGAACTACTATTTCCCCCTATCTTTTTTTCTGGCAGGCTAGCGAGGAAGTAGAGGAGGAAGTCGAAAAACACGAGATTATAGCTCCCGGACGAGGGAAACCAAAATTACTCCGAGGAAGTTTGTCTAACCTAAGATTTGATACGGCCATTGGTATGTTTTGGAGCAATTTAGCGACGTTTTTTATTATCGTTACAACTTACGCTACGCTTCACTTGTCGGGAAAAACCTCAATTAATAGTGCTCAGGAAGCTGCATCTGCTATAGAGCCATTGGTTAGAGCTTTCCCATTTGCTGGATTTTTAGCAAAGCTTTTCTTTGCTTTAGGGGTAGTTGGGCTTGGTTTACTAGCTGTTCCTGTACTTGCAGGCAGTGCCGCATATGCACTTAGCGAGTCTTTTGGCTGGAGGGAGGGTTTATACCTGAAATTCAAAAGGGCACATGGATTTTATGGCGTGATTATTGTTGCTACGTTAATTGGCTTATTGATAAATTTTCTTGGAATAAATCCAATAGAAATGCTTTTTATAACTGCTGTGATAAATGGGCTAATTGCCCCACCGTTAATACTACTGATACTTTTTATTGGGAATAATAAAAATGTGTTAGGGCAGAGGACCAACGGGGCTTTATCGAACATTTTTGGGACTACTACACTTATTGTGATGAGTGTGGCTAGTTTGTTTTTGCTTGGAAGTTATTTCTTTGGCTAGTGGTATTTACGCACGACCCCGACGACCTTACCTCTCACTGTTGCATTCTTGGTAATTAGCGGGTTCATGGAAGAGTTTGCTGGTTCTAGGCGAATGTGGTCGGCTTCGCGAAAAAATCTCTTTAGGGTAGCAAAATTGTCATTAACAAGAGCGACTACTATTTCTCCGTTATTTGCATCAGTTGCTTCTTCGCAGATTACAAAGTCACCATCTAAAATAGCTGCTTCTATCATGCTGTTTCCCCTTACCTGCAAAGCGAAGCATTTTTTCTTTCCTACCATATCTGGTGGAATTGTTACCGCAGACGTGTAATCCTCGATTGCTTCGATCGGTGCACCAGCGGCAATCCTTCCGATGAGAGGAATTTCAACAGCACTCTGCACCCAACCCATAACCTTTTGATCAACTATTTCCAAACCTCTGCGAACACCCTCGTCCTTCTTTAAAACTCCTTTATCGATTAAATTTTGGATGTGTTCGTGGACTGTGGCGGGGGAGCGTAAACCTAAACCATCGCAGATTTCAGCCAAGGTGGGTGCGTAGCCATTTTTCTGCATATACTGGGAAATGAAGTCTAAAAGATCGCGTTCTCTCTTGTAAATTACTGGAGGCATACAGCTATATTATTGGTTTATTTTCGGATACTGTCAAGCGGTTCAAACTAACTAAAAATAAATCAAAACCAGTCAACTTTTTGGGGTATTTTTGGAAAATCAATAAATAGAATTGACAAAAGATGGGGAAGTAGTTAATCTTTTGATAAACCCATAGACATATCCGCTTAGTCGAAACTAGCGAGGAGGAGATCATGAGGAAGGGACTTAGAGAAAGAGACGTTGAGGAAACACTCATTACCATGCTGGGCGTTTACCTCTATGAGGCTTTACTCAGAATGGGGCTTGGGATGACCATCACGCTTACTATTCAGGCTACTGGGGGTCTCTCGAAGTGTGTGAAAATATCGCGAGTTCCTGAGGGCCTTGTGGTTTCGGACACCAATATTGACTCACTTCCGCCCCACGGCACCCTTATTGGGAAGGAGGAGCTCCAGAGAAGACTGCCTAGCATTCAGGACCTGAGAACTAGGCTAGCGGAGCAGCTATTTGTTTCCGATACGGAGGAAGAGTTCCGAAGCAAGGCTGAAAAAATACTTGCTCTTGGAACCTTCGCTGGCAGACCTGCTGGTTACGAGATCAGAAAAGTCCACTGTAAGGGTAAAAAACCAGTGGGTGCCACGGTCTACGTTGGAGTCATTAACCAGACGTTTACTGTCTGGGACGTAAAGAGGTTGTGGGAACCTTAGTCTCGTTACTAGCTGAGAAACGAACTGACTGCTGCGAAATAACTGTGAGTCAGTACAGCTGTTCAGGGTCATAAACCTTTCGACTGAAGGAGGTTGAATCGTGCCGGAAACGAGAGAAGAAATCATACGTGAGCTGCTGAGGCGTTCGGGTACAGTGACATCTTTCATGATGGGACTTCGCGCGCAGCAGGAGGCGGGTAGGCTTCCACCATGCATTGAGCCAAGGTTCTGCTGCAATGACAACATTCCAATCGGGGTTGAACTCATCTTCCAAGGTGACAGCCATCCTACTATCGTTTGGGTGTGAGCCATAAGAGTATCCCCTAGCCCAAAATAACTGGGAGTCGGTTTACACCGGTTCCCAGCCGTCTTGTAGTTTAGGGTTGAGTGTACTATATTAATATCCAGTCTTGTGAAAACGGGAGGAGAGAGAAATGCGTTCACATCTACGTCTCAGGTGTATGTCTCGACCAAGGACTTTCGCCGACTTACTACCGCCAGAGGATTGAGCGTACGTGAGAAGGAAGATTACCATCGACCAATGGGATATACGGAAGAGACGGCGGATAAGAAGGAAACTAGCCCGCCAGCTTAGAGTAGTTACCTAAGTTCGGTAAGGTTGGGGACCAAACATTTCCGCCGAAACGCCGCCAGCTGGTGACTTCAGTTGGCGGTTCTCCTTTTTTCATTAAACTATTTCCGTGTATAATTACAAGATGGATAAATTCGATTTAAAAGCGCCATGGCCGCCGACTGGAGATCAGCCAGAGGCGATCAAAAAACTAGTTGAAGGCTTGGAAAAAAATTACAGATTTCAGACACTGCTTGGTGCAACTGGGACAGGTAAAACTTTTACGATGGCTAATATTGTGGCGCAAGTAAACCGCCCAACATTGGTTATTGCGCATAACAAAACCCTCGCGGCGCAACTAGCGAGTGAATTTCGGGAATTTTTCCCAAACAATGCCGTAGAATACTTTGTCTCTTACTATGATTATTACCAGCCCGAATCTTACGTTCCGCAAATTGATCTTTATATTGAAAAGGATTCGGACATAAATGATGAGATCGATCGACTACGTCTAGCCGCGACAAAAGCGCTTTTAACTAGGCGAGACGTTTTAATTGTTGCTTCTGTTTCCTGCATCTACAACATTGGTTCACCCGATGCGTACAGACAGAGTATTCTGACCCTCTTCAATGTGCAGCCGATTACTTTAAATCAAGTTAAGGAACAGCTAATCCGCCTTCAGTATGAAAGAAACGATTTGGATTTAAAAAGAGCGGCCTTTAGAGTAAGAGGCGATACGTTGGAAATTTACCCAGCTTACGAAGAATTTGTCGTTAGAGTTTCATTCTTCGGAGAAAAAGTTGAGAAAATTACAAAACTTGATTCAACCAGTTTGGAGAAAATCGAAGATCTTGAAGAAATTTCCATTTTTCCAGCTCGGCACTACAATGTTCCTATCAACTTACCTTACGATCCGCTTGAAGAAATTAAAAGAGAGTTTAAAACCGTAAGTAGCAGGCTAAAAAAAGAAAACAAGCTGGTTGAGCTTCAAAGGCTAACAAGTCGGGTTAAGTACGATTTAGAAATGATCAAAGAAGTAGGAAGCGTTAAGGGGATCGAAAATTACTCTCGATATTTTGATGGAAGGAAACCGGGGGAACCGCCTTTTACATTGTTAGATTACTTCCCAAAAGACTTTGCCACTTTTATAGACGAATCTCACATGAGCGTTCCACAAATTAAAGGAATGTGGTATGGTGAGCGATCCAGAAAAAACACGCTGATTGATTTTGGATTTAGGCTCCCCAGCGCAATAGACAATAGACCTTTGACTTTCGAAGAGTTCCTGAAAAAAACAGGACAGATTATTTTTACCAGTGCAACACCAGACGAATATGAATTGACGCTCTCGAAGAATAACGGAATTGCAGAGCAGATAATTCGACCGACAGGGATAGTCGATCCAGAAATTGAAGTGAAAAAGACAGAAGGACAAATACCTGATTTAATTAGCGAAATTCAAAAAAGAGTTGGAAAAGGACAAAGGGTACTTGTTACGACACTTACTAAACGAATGGCAGAGGATTTAACAGATTATCTTGCTGAGCGAGATATGAAAGTAATGTACATTCATTATATGGTTGATACACTAGAGCGGGTTGATATTTTACGCGATTTGCGAACTGGAAAGTATGATGTGTTGGTTGGAATCAATTTGCTACGCGAAGGTTTGGATTTGCCAGAGGTTTCTTTGATTGCTATTTTGGACGCCGACAAAGAAGGGTTTCTAAGAAGTAAAACATCCCTAATCCAAACAATCGGCAGAGCTTCCAGACACGTTGAAGGTAGGGTAATAATGTACGCGGACACCATTACCAAAAGCATTAAGGGAGCAATTGACGAAACAAATAGAAGACGAAAAATTCAAGTAGAATACAATAGGAAACATAGAATTAGCCCATCAACTATCGAAAAAGCAATTCACGATATAGGTGAGCGGGTTCGTCAGTTGCAGCCAGAGGTAGAAAGTACTGCCGAGCTTGATTTAACAAAAGTACCAAAGGAGGAGGTTAAAAAGTTAATTAGAGACTTGACGGCAGAAATGTTATCAGCTGCAAAAATAATGGATTTCGAAAAGGCTGCGCTTTTGCGGGATCAAATACAGGAAATAAAAAACCAAGAATTAGAGATCCCAAAAACAATCAGTGTGAAAGAGGCCAGGAAATTTAAAATCTAAATATAATTTATTTCAAAGTGTTAGTGATTCCGACGGAAATTGCATCCAACCAGTCTGCCAGCCTTATTACTTGATCTATTTCTTGATGATTCCAAGCCCAATCAGTTTTATCTACCATGTTCTGATCTTCTGTTGCTTGGGCTAAACCACGTGCTTTTTGATATTCAGCATCGGTCCAGCCGTTTAATCCACTATGAGTTCTAAGAACGGTAATGAAATAGGAGAATAAGGTGTTGTAGGCGGCTACTTTGTCTGTCTTATTTTTATTAGTGTCAAGAGCGGCTTTTTTCTGATCCTCACAAGTTTTTAGCTTCTGGTTAAGAGTTGCTGAAGAAGAACTTGCTTGCTTTTCAAGTGCCGCTTTTTCTTCTTTACATTTATTATTTGCGGAATTTAAATCGTTGTATGCTTGAGATTTTGTATAATAAACGTAACCTAAAGCAGCAGCTGCCACTAGGAAAACAATAGTAGTTACAAGGGTGGTGAAAAAAGCGATTTTAAATTTATTACTAGGCTTGGCAGGCTCCATTTTTACTTTCTAATATAATTATACATATTGGGTCTGTTTCAAGCAAGCGGCGATTATTTTTTGTTACTAGGGTAGTAATTTATTTAACTTTATTTCTTTGGTTAGTTTTTTATGCTTTTCGGGAGAGGATTTTTTGATTAGCTTTACAAATTGCGGTGCGTTTATATCCTCGTAAACTACTGCCGAAACATTAGAATCCATTGGGGTAAGCAAATCCATAGCCTTTTTAAAAAACTTTGCACCAGATTTTGGATTATTTAGTCCAAGATAACTTTGGGCCAAAAGACCGTAAAGCTGAGCGAGGCGACGTTGCTGAGTTTTTTTAGCACCAGCTTGATAAATTAACCCAATGCCGGCCCAGATAGTTGTAGCTGCAGCCCCGAAGTCCTTTCGTGCAAGATAAAACGTACCAAAATGTAGCAAGGTGGTCATTTCGTAGAACCAGTGCCCTTCTTTACGAATTGTAGAAAGACCCTTTTGTAACCACTGTTCTGCTTTATTGTAATCATTTATTTCAAGATAATGTTTACCAATTTTTGCTTCTGTGATTCCAAGTTCCGCATAATCGCCGCTATCTCGTAGGACTTTTTCACTTTTCTCAAGCCAGTCGATGGCTTTGTCGTGCTCTTTGTGATAAGCGTAAGCGATTCCTATATCCCGATGAACACGCCCGACACCAACTTGGTTTCCAGCTGTATTATGAAGTTTTGCTGCTTTTTCAAGAGTTTCAATGGCATGGTTAATATCATTTTCAACTTTGTAACTAACACCTACCATATGCCAGCATTCGGCTGCTTCTTTTTTGTTTTCCTGTTGCTCGTAAAGGGTTGCGGCTTGTGTATATTTCTCAATAGCCGCTAGTCCCCGACCATTGTTACGTAAGCTATCAGCTTGTTTCTCTAATTCTTTAGGGTTTTCCATCTCAATAAAATAATGTACCACAAGTTGTACATTGTCAATGGCGATTAGTTGAAAGTTAATTGGTATAGCTGTTAGAAGTGGTTGGCTCCCCCCGATGGATTCGAACCACCATAACCTGTATGTTTTACGGGTGTCCTGCCATTGGACGAAGGGGGAGCAAGTGATTGGCTGAGGAGGGGGGATTCGAACCCACAACTGTCGCGTAACAGGCTACCATTTTGCCAGTTAAACTATCCCCCTATTGTCTCTGTCCTTGTTGATTGGTACCCCCGGATGGACTTGAACCACCGACCTGCGAGTTAACAGCTCGCCGCTCTACCTCTGAGCTACGGGGGTGATCTCCAACCTTTTGATTGTGGTGGGTGATGCAGGACTCGAACCTGCGACGTACAGCTTATAAGGCTGCTGCTCTAACCGTCTGAGCTAATCACCCACCGTTCCGTCTGATCTTGTCTTGGGGAGTTGGATTCGAACCAACAGATCTACCTATTCTGTGGCATCCCCGAGACCTATCTGAACTTGGTGAGGGTTTTTGCTGATGGCTTGTCTTGTTAACCTGCATCATCAGCAACAGGACACCCTCTGGACCTGACCTCTCTTGCGGTCCTTGTCTAGTCGAGGTGGATGGATTTGAACCACCGACCTTGGGAGGCACTGACTCCCGTGCTACACCCGACCCCTCTCTGATGTTTACAGGAGCCGACGATCGACCGGCTTAGGCCCCCCCCTACCCTGTTCCGAGGACCGCCGGCTTCTCTCTTCTCCTGTGTCTTCGGCTGCGGAGTATATTACTTAATTTGCCTTATGCTTGTCAAGGGGCTCTCGTACAGCGCTTAAAGAGACGAGAGCCCTTTCTCCTGCCCATCTGTGGCGGGTATACTGTCGCTCGAGGTGCGCTATCGACAGCAAAGCCACCGATCTCAAACGACTTCCTTCTTGAGCGTAATGGTCAGCGAGGTCTCTTTGGCGTGGGAAGAGCCTCGCCGCTGGGCTTGAAGTCTGCCCCTGCTTGCACGACCGCTGATCCAACCACACTCTTCTGATCTTTGACCAGCGATGCTAGCGAAGCAAGCTAGCTACAAGATTGCAGCCATCCGCACCGCAGACCTGACCCTCCAATGGGTTTATCCTACAAAACAGCCAAGCCCTTGTCAAATTATCTTACATAGGGAGTTGCGCAAATTTGCTAAAAGGTGTAAAATTTTCGGGCTTGTTTTGGAGAAAAATATGTCAGAAAAAATTGTTATTCGCGGAGCGCGTGAGCACAACTTAAAGAACGTTGACCTTGATATCCCGAAAAATCGTCTAGTTGTTATTACAGGAATATCTGGTTCGGGTAAAAGTTCCCTAGCATTCGATACCCTTTATGCCGAAGGCCAGCGCCGTTATGTCGAGTCTCTTTCTGCGTATGCACGCCAATTCCTGGGGCTAATGGAAAAGCCCGATGTTGATCAGATTGAAGGTCTCTCCCCGGCAATTTCAATTGATCAAAAAACTGCTTCCAAAAACCCTCGATCGACGGTTGGAACTATTACAGAAATCTATGATTATATGCGGCTTCTTTGGGCAAGAATTGGACATCCACATTGCCCGATTGATGGTCGAGAAATTACCGCTCAGACGCCGCAAGAAATTGTGGACCAGATACAGTTAGCAGTAAGCAGTGAGCAGTCAGCAGAGAACAGTAAGCGGATAGTAGAAAGCAGAAATAAAAAGGAAACTTTGTTAATATTGGCGCCAGTTGTTAAAGGAAGGAAAGGGTTGTATGAAGAAGTTTTTGATGATTTAAAGAAACGAGGGTTTGTGCGTCTTCGTGTGAATGGAAAAGTTTATGAGATTGATGAAGTTCCTGCCCTTGATCGATACAAGATTCATAACATTGATGTTGTTGTTGATCGGCTTGAGTTTCCTGCTTCTTCGGACTTCAGCGAGCTCAGTCGAGTCGTAGACGGGCCTGTTGATAAACAGAGGTTAACGGAGTCGGTTGAAACAGCTTTGAAGATTAGTGAGGGTTTAGTTTACACCAATAATTTGGAGAGTAAGGAAGATAGAGTTTATTCAGAACGTTTTGCTTGCCCTGATCATGATATTTCCTTGCCGGAACTGGAACCCCGAACATTTTCCTTTAACTCTCCATACGGGGCATGTCAGAGTTGTCAGGGAATCGGAACAAAGCTAACAGTCGATCCGGATTTAATAATTCCAAACAAAAACCTTTCAATCTCTGAAGGGGGAATCCTACCTTGGCAAAGGCTTTTAGCACATGATACCTGGACTTCTAGGCGGCTCGAAGCTTTGGCGGGTCATCTCCGATTTTCCTTAAGTACGCCAATTAAGGATTTACCAAAAAATATCTTGGAAATAATTTTATTCGGATCAGAAGAGGAAGTTTTCACGGTAACTGGAAGAAACCGTTTTGGTCGGCAAATTACTTTTGATACGACTTTCGAGGGTGTGATTATAGAGCTTTCAAGGCGTTACAAAGAAACAGAGAGTGAGTGGACAAAGCGAGAAATCGAAAAATATATGCGGGAGGAGCTTTGCGAAACTTGTCGAGGAGCAAGGTTAAAGAAAGAGGCACTCTTCGTTACAATCGGGGAAAAATCAATTGTTGATGTATCAGGATTGTCAATTTCAAAAGCCGCGAGTTGGTTTTCTGGCCTTGATCTTCCGGAAAAAGAAAAACAAATTGCCAGACAAGTCTTAAAAGAAATTTCTGCACGGCTTAAGTTTTTACTTGATGTTGGACTAGACTACTTAACAATTGATCGTTCCAGCGCCACTTTGGCTGGAGGGGAAGCTCAGCGAATCCGTCTAGCAAGTCAGATCGGTTCCGGGCTGTCGGGGGTTCTATATGTTTTAGATGAACCTTCGATTGGATTACATCAGCGAGATAATTTGAAACTTATCAATACACTGAAGGAGTTGCGCAATTTAGGCAACAGTGTAATTATTGTTGAACACGACAAAGAAACTATTACTTCTGCGGATTGGGTAGTTGATATTGGGCCGGGAGCTGGGGAACTTGGAGGTAAAGTAATTGCTACTGGAACGCCAGAAGAAATTGCTAAAAATGAGATTTCTATCACAGGACAATACCTTTCAGGTAAAAAAATTGTTACGTCAAACAGAAACCCTAGGACTGGAAACGGAAAGACCTTAACTATCTTTGGAGCGGCGCAACATAATCTCAAAAATATTACAGTTGAAATCCCTTTGGGAAAATTTGTTTGTGTTACAGGTGTTTCCGGGAGTGGAAAATCAACCCTGATCGAGGAAATTCTTCATAAAGCCTTAGCTTCTTATTTCTACAGATCAAAAGATAAACCAGGTAAATATGAGAAGTTGGAAGGGTTGGAATACATTGACAAAGTAGTTGATATTGATCAATCTCCGATTGGACGTACACCTCGGTCAAACCCGGTAACATACACGGGAACCTTTTCTTATATAAGAGAGCTTTTTTCGAAGACTCCTCAAGCACGTACGCGGGGGTATTCTTCCGGCAGATTTTCTTTTAATGTAAAAGGCGGGAGGTGTGAAGCTTGTCAGGGTGAGGGTTCTGTAAAAATTGAAATGCAGTTTTTGCCGGATGTCTATGTAACCTGTGAAGTTTGTAAGGGACAGCGTTACAACAGAGAAGTTCTTGAAATCTTGTACAAAGGAAAAAATATCGCTGAAGTTTTGAGTATGACGGTGGTCGAGGCACTCAATTTTTTTGAAAATATCCCAGCAATTTACAACAAATTGAAAGTTTTAGCCGATGTCGGATTAGGCTACATCCGCCTTGGTCAATCGGCTCCAACACTTTCTGGTGGGGAAGCACAGAGAGTGAAACTTTCGACAGAGCTTTCCAAACGGAGTACAGGAAAGACTTTTTATATTTTGGATGAACCGACGACTGGCCTTCATTTTGCGGATATCCAAAATCTTCTTGATGTACTTCATCGTCTTGTTGATGCTGGAAACACAGTTCTTGTAATCGAACACAACCTTGAAGTTGTTAAAACTGCTGATTGGATAATTGACTTAGGACCCGAAGGCGGCGACCTTGGCGGAGAAGTAGTTGCAACTGGAGCACCAGCTGATTTATCGAAAAAAACAGCATCTTACACAGGCAAGTATTTAAAGAGCCTGCTTTAGGGATCAAAATTTCCTCTTGATTATTTGAACAACAAGACTCGATTAGGGTCTTGATTGTGAAACAACAAGACTCGATTAGGGTCTTGATTTTTTAAAACATCTTCTTTATAGTCTTATTGTTAAAATTAGTTATATAGACGCTTGTATGTTTCGTACAGACCACCCAAATAAAAAGAATAAAACTAAGTCCTCACGCAGATTGAAAACGGTTAAAGATGTTCCTATTAAAGAAAGGTTGATAGAATTAGAGAAGAACTACAAACAGATTGTTGATAACGCGCAGGAGGGTATCTGGACAATTAATGCTGCGGGAATAACTACCTACGTTAATAAAAAAATGGCGAATATGTTGGGGTATAAATCAAAGGAAATGGTTGGTGTGTCCTTTTTCCAATTTATGGACGAGAGATGGAAAAAAGAGGCTAAGAAAAAGTTTGAGAGAAGAAAATTAGGTATTAAAGAAAGCCACGATTTTGAGTTTATAAGAAGGAACGGCAAAAGAATTTACACAAGCTTGGCTACATCCCCAATAAAAAATGAGAAAGGAAAGTTCACAGGAGCTTTAGCCTTAGCATCAGATATTACCGCTCGTAAAAGAGCTGAAGAGGCATTGATAAAATCACACGATGAATTGGAGCAAAAAGTTAGGATAAGGACGGCTAAAATAAGAAAAAGCAGAAACTTACTTGAGAAAGAGATCAAGATGCGTATTAAAGCTGAAAATGTACTTTTGGAAGCGAAGAAAAATCTCGATACTATTTTCAAAAGTACGAAAGAGGGCTTGGGTCTTTACGATAGGGAGGGGCGCGTCATCCAATACAATCCAGCCCTTATTAAATTATTTGGGGTAAAACGTGATATTACGGGTGTTCCTAGGAAGGAAATTGCTCAGAATAGAGAAAAATACTTCTCTTATTATACTGAACGGTTTGACGATTCGCTGAAAACCCAAAAACTTGTTTATTCGGGAGAACAAGTTTCTAACATTTTAATTAAGATACACGCCAACCCCCCGAGATATTTAGAGGCGACTTACGTGCCGGTTAAAAAAGCAACTGGAGAAGTTATTGGTATGCTTGGAAGTTTTAGGGATGTGACAACAATGAAGACCCAAGAGGTCAAAATCACAAAACAGCTTTTTGAAGCTGAAAAACAAAAAGACCGCTGGCAGGCGATATTTGAAAATGTTGAAGAGGGAATATTCATTATTGATAGAAACTTAAGAATTGTCCAAGCCAACGATAAAAGTGAGCTAATGAGCGGTTATTTTGAGAAAGAAATGATCGGTAAAACGTATTACGAAGTATTTGACTGCCATGATCGAAGAGGCGTTCATTATCCAGAATTCAATCCGGTTACTAAAGCATTAGTTACAGGGGAGGCTATTCCTTATGAAGAGCACCTGCACACTTGTAAAGACGGGCGAGAGGTTTGGGTTGGAGTTAGTTACACTCCTATTTTCGATGACAAAGGAAAAGTCGATCAACTAGTTGGTGTGATCAGAGATGTTACGGCGATAAAAGAACTTGAACGAGCAAAAAGTGAATTCGTTTCTCTGGCGAGCCATGAGTTGCGAACTCCCTTAACAGTTATAAATGGCTACCTATCACTTTTATTAAGTGGTGACATTGGAAAGATCGATGGAGAAATTGATAATAAAAGCTTTATGGTGGTTACAAAGAAGATCTACAGTGAAACCAATAGACTTACAAAGCTTGTAGAAGATTTATTAAATGTTTCTCGTATAGAAGAAGGCCGACTTAAAATTAATTTTAGAAAGGTTCAATTTACAGAGACGGTTAGCGAAGTTATTAATGACTTAAAACCGATTGCCGAGCAAAAAAATATTAAATTAATGGTGAATAACGAACTTAGTGGGAGACAAGACCTAGTTTTAATAGATAGAGATAAAATAAAGCAGGTTTTAGTCAATTTAATTGATAATGCAATAAAATATACAAAAGATGGTGGTCGCGTAAAAATAGAATTTTTTGCCAAAGACGGGGAAATTACTACTGAAATTTCCGATACAGGGATAGGTATTCGCCAAGAATTACTACCGCGGGTATTTGAAAAGTTTCAGCAAGCCACAGGATCATACTTAAAAGAAAACAAAGGTTCTGGACTTGGTCTGTTCATTGTTAAATCACTTGTTGAATTTCATAACGGAAAGGTATGGGCGGAATCAGAGCTTAAAAAAGGCAGTAAGTTTACTTTTACGTTGCCTCTCATTGCAGACAAGTAGCTTTTGTGCTAAACTAGGCAGGAAACAATGGGAGAAACAGAAGAAAAAATAAAAATTCTTCTTATTGAAGACGAAAGGGAAGTAGCCGAACTTTACAGATTGAAACTTTCGTTGGATGGTTATGATGTTAAAATCGCCGAAAACGGTAGGGACGGTTTAGATAAAGCTTTTAGTGGGCAACCAGAACTGATCTTCCTAGATATAAAAATGCCTGGAATGGACGGGTTTGATGTGCTTAAAGAGCTTAGAGCTTCTTCAAAGACAAAAAACACGCCAGTGATTATTCTTTCGAACTTGGACGAACAAGAACTGATAGAAAAAGGATTGACTCTTGGTGCCAACGAATATCTGATAAAATCCCAATTTACCCCTGAAGGTATATCTAACAAGATTAAGGATTGGCTAGTTGAAGATTAGTCCGAAGGCTTCTTAATGAAGAGAATTCTTTCTATCTGCTTAATATTTGTATTTTCTTTTAGCGTCGCTTTCCCATTTTTTTCAAAAGCATTTTCTGCAGACTGTAGTAGGCCGGCCGACCTTTTTTCTAGTTCCTACAACATTAGGTTCGATGTTCAAACTGACAAATCGGTGATTGTTGAACAAAAAGTAGATTTAAAAAACTTAAGTAAGGAATGCTTCGTTTCAGAATATTCTGTCGCTGTAAACACGACGAAAGTTAAGAACGCTTCTGGCGAGGATTCAATTGGCCCAATTAGTGTCAAGGCAGAGAATAAAGATTCTTCAACAGTTTTGACAGCAAATCTAAACGATGAAGTAATTGGTGTTGGAAAGATGGCTAGTTTCAAATTGGGTTATACAATCGAAAATTTTGTTCAAAAAAACGGTCTTATTTGGAGTGTTGTAGCCCCCATGGTTGTTACGAGCGAAAAGATTACAGATTACAATCTGGTTATATCTGCGCCGGCATCCCTGGGAGATGTTTTTTCTGTTTTACCGAGCCCAAAATCACAGAGCAAGACGGGTGATAAAATAATTTTGGAATTTGGAAAGGAGGTACTTAATGGGCAAGGTATTCTGGCTAGTTTCGGTACGTATCAACAGATTAATTTTAAATTCAAAATTCCTTTGAAAAACTCACAATTTCTGACAAAAAATTTCTTTATTCCAGTCCCTCCAGATACAGAAAAACAGCAGGTTTTAATTAACAAAATCGATCCAAAACCGACAAAAACAACTATGGACAGCTTAGGCAACTATATTTTTCAATACTCTGTTGGTCCAGGACGATATCAAGAAGTAAATATAGAAGGTATTGTAAGAGTTGTTGGAGAAAGTAAGCAATTTAATCCCGCAAAGGTTTTTTCATCCGAGGAACTATACAACCTTAAAAAGGAAAGTGAGTTTGTTCAGGTTCAAGATCGTCTCATTCAGGAAAAGGCAAAGGAATTAAAAAGCCCGCGAGATATTTACAATTTCGTGATCAGTCACCTTTCGTATGATACAAACGCTGGGAAGAGTAGTAAGATTGAAAGGACCGGTGCGAAGGTGCTTTTACAGAAAGGGATGTACGCTTCAAACCTCGATTATGTTGATTTACTTACTGCGCTTCTTAGGGCCGCGGGTTACCCAACCAGAGAAGTTTTTGGGGTTGCTATTTCAAACGACGCTTCGCTAAAACCACTATTTGTGGGAAAGCCGCTCCGCAGCGAAAATTTACATGTTTGGGCTCAATTTTACGACTCAAAAAAGAAAACCTGGTTGGATATCGATCCAACATGGGGGGATACTTCAGGAGCGGATTACTATGGAAAAATATTGCCGGATCGTTTTTCCTTATTTTTCTCTGATTCCGTAGTAGGGGTAGATAATCTTAAAAATTTTTCAATTACAAATCAAAGTATTAAATCTTCCTACAGCGAAAAAAACTACAATTTTAACCCAAAGGTAGATGTAATTTTAAATACAAACCACCCAGTTTCAGGGTTTCCAATCGATTTAGAAGTTGTTTTAGACAATAAATCTGGTGTGGCTATAACGGATATCCAATTAAATTTGGAATTGCAAAAATTAAGTTTGCTTGGAGATAAAAAGGTTAGCGTTGGGGTACTTTTACCACTTGAGAAAAAAATAATAAAAATCAAAGCCCGTGGTGGAGATATTTTTAAGAGTAGTGAGGCGGTTTTCAAAGTTGTTCTTGAAGGCAGCGCAGGTGGATCAAATTTAGAGATTTCTAAAGAAAATGATATTAAAATTGCCTCACTTTTCAGTTTTGGCCCCCGGCAGGCCTTTCTAATATCGATAATCGTTCTACTAGTTTTTGGTGTCCTCGCCCCAAGGTTTCTGAAAATCCGCGAGTAAATTAGTCCGTGCGTGCTAAAATATCCCCATGCAACTGAATTTACTGCCACAAAAAACAGGCGTCTACATTTTTAGAGATGGCAGCGGTAAGCCGATTTACATCGGTAAGGCAATAAATATTAAGAAGAGGGTTAAGAATCATTTCGATTTGAAAGACGCAAACTACCGGCAAGGAGCATTGATTGAAAAAACAAAAAAAATTGAAGATATTTTAGTTGACTCAGAAATAGAAGCCTTACTATTAGAAGCGAATTTAATAAAAAAATACAAGCCTGCATTTAATTCTCAGTTAAAAGATGATAAGGATTATCTCTACATAAAAATTACAAATGATCAATTTCCTCAAGTCTTGACGGCGAGAAAGAAGGATTTGGGGAACGCAAAGATTTATTTTGGTCCTTTTCCTTCCGTAAATAAAGTCCGTGAGACCTTGAAAGCCTTAAGAAAAATATTTCCTTTTTCAATTCATTGTAAGCCGGGCATGAAAAGAGCTTGCTTAGGTTACCACTTGGGTCTTTGTCCTGGCGTTTGTGTTGGAAAAATAAGCGAAAAAGAGTACAAGAAAACAATTGCCTCGCTTAAACTTTTTCTTCAAGGGAGGAAAAAGGAAGTTTTAAGCAAGTTAAATAGGGAGCTTGGAATCTACTCGAAACGGTTGGAATATGAAAAAGCTTCGGAGATAAAAAATAAAATAGAAGCTGTTTCTTACATTACTAGGCCAACTCGCAATCCTAGCGAGTATTTGGAAGAAGAAATTGGTGATATTCATGACAGGGAACTTTTGGATCTTGCAAAAAATATTGGAATGGCCAGCAAACCGGTCCGTATAGAGAGTTACGATGTATCGAATCTTTTTGGAAAGCAAGCTACCGGATCAATGATTGTTTTTACGAATGGTGAGCCTGACAAGAATGAATATCGCAGATTTAGAATAAAAACTATAAGGGGAATAAGTGATATAGCAATGCTTGACGAGGTTTTGGAAAGACGATTTAAAAACAAATGGCCCACCCCGGATCTAATTGTTGTTGATGGGGGGAAAACACAATTAAATACCACCTTAAAAGTAGTTAAAAAGATAGGTTTCAGCGGTAAGGTAATTTCTCTAGCAAAAAAATTTGAACAGATATATTTACCTATTATAAGTAAACCTCTAATCTTGCCAAGAAATAGCGATGCTTTAAAGTTAATTCAAAGATTGAGGGACGAAGCTCATAGGTTCGCTATTAGCTACCACAGAAAGTTGCGAGGGAAGCAGTTTTTGACGGATAAAAATTAGTTTGTTAAGCTATAATTAATGAAGAAAAAACTACGATCCGCAGTTTTCATCGGGGTTGCTTTCTTTCTCCTAGCTACTTTTTATCCTGGTTTTTCCTTTAAGACTCCCGAGTCTATAGCTTTGGCAACCGGTATCTATATTGTTTTATATCTTTTTGTGCGCCCGATTTTAAAGATATTTTCCATTCCCTTTAATCTATTTACCTTTGGTCTATTTAGCTTACTAGTAAACGTAATAGTTTTATATTTGCTGGCACTTCTGGTGCCTAATTTTCAAATAATTGGTTTCCAGTTTTCTGGAATTACTTGGCTAGGAATACAGACGTCACTTGAACTCACACCGTTTTTTAGTGCTCTGGCCGCTTCTATAATTTTGAGTTTTCTAGCCAGTTTCTTTTTTTGGCTTTTTGTTTAGCGGTTTGCAGCACCCCTTCCCTTGTGGTAAAATGTGGTCCTTGTATGAAATCGATTTTACTCGTTTTACTTATAGGGATTTCAATTTCAATCGTTACTGCTATTTTATTTCAACCTCGAAGTGGTGGGGCGGGAGCAATATTTGGCGGGGGGACGGAAGTTTATAGAACAAGACGAGGTTTTGAAAAAATTCTGCATTATTTGACCATACTTCTCGTGATTCTCTTTTCGGCTATTGCCTTTGGACTAATATTTGTCCAGTAACTGTTATGCTTAAAAAGATCCGCTTTTATCTTTCGTTACTCCGAGTTTTGATTGCCAGAAACAGGAAAAAAATTAGTTATAGTTTTATTGGACTGCTTTTAGTTATCTTTGCAATTCGGATCTTACTGCCGCTAGCTATTCCCAAAGTAGCCGAAGCCTACAAGGAATTTAAAAAACCGTCGTTTGTTGAAGGGGTAGTAGGGAAGCCTACTCACCCAAATCCGCTTTCCGATATCACTGAGACCCAAAAAGATATTAGCAGCCTAGTTTTTAGGGGGCTTACAAAGCTAGGAAAAGATGGCAAATTAGTTCCTGATCTTGCAGAAAGTTTCAAGCAAACATCCGACACAGAGTATGTGTTTAACTTAAGAAAGGATGTGTATTGGCAAGACAACGTGAAATTTACCAGTGATGACGTGCTGTATACTGTGAAGCTAACCCAAAACCCAAATTTTAATAGCCCAGTCTCGAATAACTTTAAAGATGTGCTGATAGAGAAAATTGACGACTACAAAGTTAAGTTCAAATTAAAAGAAGCGTTTGCACCTTTTCCATATACAACGACGATTGGAATTATTCCTTCACATGTTCCCCTCAAAAAATACAGGCCGGTTGGAACTGGGCCCTTTTCTGTAAAAAAAATCACGAAAGACCAAGTTGTATTAACAAACGATAAATTTAATTTAGTTTTCAAATTTTATAAAACGATTTCAGATGCGAAAACAGCCCTCAAATTAGGAGAGATACATGCTTTAGGAGGCTTAAGCCCCCAGGAGCTTGGAAGTATAAAAAATTTTGGTGGCGAGAACTTTTATGAGTCTCCACTACCGTATAGGGAAGCTGTAATCTTTTTCAATGTAAGAGGGAATCCTTTGAAAACCAAAGAAATAAGACAAGCTTTATCTTACGCTCTAAATAAAGAAGCGATATGGAAGGCTGCTGGTGGAACGACTTCAGTAATTTCACAAAATGAACTACCGCTTTTGTCCCCTATTAACGAAAAAAAGGAACGCTACCCCTTCAACTTAGATAGAGCAAAAGAGCTTTTAGAAAATAACAAATATAAATTTGAGAAAGATACCTGGAAGAAAGACGGAAGGGAATTTACTTTGAAAATTACCAGTATTGACGATCCGGAGTTGAACTCAATTGTTAATCTGGTTAAAGATTCTTGGTCGAACCTTGGTTTAAAAGTTAAAACAGAGTTTGTTGATGTCAACGCCCTTAGGAGTGTAATTTTGCCAAATAGGAATTTTCAAGTTTTAGTGAATTTTCAGGATATTTCGTCTGACCCAGATCAGTATGTGCTTTGGCATACAACTCAGGTACAGGCCGCAAATATAACCGGTATTTCAAGTCCAAAACTGGATAAAATCTTGGAGGATACCAGGAAGAGTACGGATGAAAAATTTAGAGCCGAACGCTATAAATTGTTTACCACCCTGCTTTTAGACGAGGAGCCGGCGATATTTCTTTATTACCCAACATATACTTGGGTAGTTTCGAAAAAAGTCTTCGGAATAGATTTCAAAGACTTTTCAATACCGTCTGATAGATTTAACTCAATTAATAAGTGGCAAATAAAAAGTGGCCTTTTTGATATAATCTTTCCCGAAAGGAGGTAAATGTATGGCAACTACAAAAGAAAATAGTCACGAATCTTTTAGGGTAACTGGTAAAGAGGTGGTTGAAAAGGTCAGGGAGTTAATAAAAGAAGGCAATGTCCGTCGCATCATTATCACTAGTAAAGAAGGCAAAACAATTGCCGAATTTCCCCTTACGGTTGGTGTAGTCGGCGCCGTGATCGCCCCTGTGTTAGCCGCCGTCGGTGCCATCGCCGCCTTGATAGCCGAATGCACGATTACGGTTGAGAGGGAATAAATTTGGTGAGCCCGGAGAGATTCGAACTCTCAACCGATTGCTTAAGAGGCAATTGCTCTACCGTTGAGCTACGGGCCCACTTGCAAGGGCCTATTTTAACAAAAATTCCACTACTTAGCTAGATTTTTTGAACAGATTGCAGAATTTGTTTTACTGTTGTTACGTAATTTAGGTTAGTCATATCTAGTGCATCGTAATCCTGACTCTGGTTGTAACTGAACATTCCTATAAAGTTACAGGCGCATTGAGCGACTCCAGCTTGCGGCTGTTCATAGAAATATTCCTTTACCTTTCCTTGGTAGACCAATTGCTTTGGGACAACATTTACTCCCAAGATATTGAAAGCCATAGCTGGCTGATTTACAAAATCTCCAGCTCCAATTCCTGTTCGATCGTTGTTTGTGAAGCCAGCTTCCGCACTCTTTTTATAGCCCCAGAAAAGAAAGTATTTATTGTCGGGAGTCTTTATGGTGACATATTTTACATTCATCCCTATAGTTTCGCTGAACTCATTGGTTTCGGTGAGAGTCCAATCACAAGGGTATTTTAGGGAGTAACCAACCGGTTGGTTTTTATACTCTTTCCAGCAACCTTCTGCTTCTGCTGCGGCTTGCTCGTTGCTTGATTTTTTTGCTGAAGATGTAGACTGGTTCTGACTTGAATTATCAGTGTCTTTATCAGACCTTTGCCAGTAGAATTTACCCGCAAAGAAACCTCCGACACCTACGAGGATGATAATTAAAACTACGAGCGACCACTTTAATACTCTAGGCATTTTTACCTCCTTTTAGGTAATTTAATAATAAAGTCTCATGGCGCGCTTGGTGAGACTTGAACTCACAACCTGCTCCTTAGAAGGGAGCTGCTCTATCCAATTGAGCTACAAGCGCCTGCTCCTAGCCCACGTAGTGGTCGCAGCACGCGAGAATATCTAAATCTTCAAGCGATTAGCGAAGAATATTTAGTTATAAAGCGTGCTATCCAATTGACCCCGATTATATCGGGGTTGAGCTACAGGGGCTCGGTCTCGATTTTAAATTATTTGTTGATCTTAGTCCACGTAAGTGGTCGCAGCAAGCTTTAGCTTGCTATCCGATTGAGCTACAAGCCACTTATTAAATTATATAACTAGCTTCGCTAGATGTATAATTTCCGCTATGCGTAAATTATATCAAAAATAGAGATTACTTACATTCACTTGTGGGCGTTGGGGTGGCCATGTTGGACCCACTGCCCATTTTGGCAAAGCCAAGTGTCCTTGTTACCACCAATTACAAAACGAATGGTGAACCAAACACCAAGCAAACCAAAACTAGGGGTAGGATAAAAATAGGTTTTTTCATGCGGCTGAGATTGTTGCTCTCTGCGGTTCAATACCGATTGTTTTTTCTGTTCTGATAGCTCTAAAAGGGTTAGTTTTCAGGGCATTTTTGAGAACTTCGTCCATATTATCAACGAAAGTGAATTTTAGTTCTTTTTTAGTTTTAGCTGGAATTTCCTCAAGATCTTTTTTGTTTTTCTTTGGTAAAACTACCTTTCTAATCCCAGCTCTATGAGCAGCTAGTACTTTTTCTTTGACACCACCAATCTCCAAGACTCGGCCTCGCAGTGTTATTTCGCCAGTCATTCCGATCTCTTTCTTAACGGGTATTTTTGTTATTAGACTAACTAGTGCAGTAGCCATTGTGATTCCTGCGCTTGGACCATCTTTTGGTATGGCACCGGCGGGAACATGAATATGGATATCCTTATCTTTAAAGAAATTTTCCTTAATTCCAAAATCGGCGGTTTTACTTCTCGTGTAAGAGAGAGCTGCTTGGGCGCTCTCCTTCATAACATCGCCAAGATAGCCAGTTAAGAGCAGTTGGCCCTTTCCTGGCATCATTGTCGCCTCAACATTGAGCACCTGCCCCCCAACTTCGGTCCAGGCAAGGCCGGTGGAAACTCCTACTTCATCCTGCTTCTCGGCTATCCAAGGCTCGAATTTTTCAGGTCCTAGGTATTTGTGGAGGCTTTTACTGTTAACTTCAGCACTTTTAATCTTGCTTTCTGTGATCTCTCTCGCGACTTTTCGACAAATTGTTGCGAGTTCCCTTTCAAGGTTTCTGACACCAGCCTCTCTGGTATAGCCAGAAATAATAGTCCGCAGGGCTTCGTTACTAAGTTTCAATATATTTTTTTCTAATCCATGTGTTTCTAGTTGTTTTGGCCACAAGTATCCTGTAGCGATATGGAATTTCTCATCTTCAGTGTAGCCTGGAAATTCAATTACCTCCATTCGATCACGAAGTGGGGGAGGGACGGTGTCCAATATATTTGCGGTTGTTATAAACATTACATCTGATAAATCAAAAGGAACTTCTAGGTAATGGTCTGAAAATGAATGATTTTGCTCTGGATCTAGGGCTTCCAGCAGTGCCGAAGAAGGGTCCCCCCTAAAATCAATCCCGAGTTTGTCAATCTCATCAAGCATAAATACCGGATTTTTTGTCTCAGCGTCTTTCATTCCTTGAATAATTCTGCCTGGGAGAGCTCCAACATAAGTTCTTCGGTGGCCTCGAATTTCCGCTTCGTCCCGCATTCCGCCAAGGGAAACCTTTACAAATTTTCTGCCTAACGCTCTTGCAATAGACTTGCCGACAGAGGTTTTTCCAGTTCCAGGAGGTCCTGCGAAACAGAGAATCGGCCCTTTCATTTTTCCAGTTAGTTTATGGACTGCTAGGTATTCTAAGATGCGCTCTTTTACCTTTTTTAACCCATAATGGTCTTCATTGAGAATTTTTTCTGCTTCTTTTACATCTATCTTGCTTTCTGATTTGGCACTCCAGGGAAGATCTACTAACCAATCTAAGTACGTACGCAAATATGAAACCTCTGGAGAAAATTGGGGCATTTTGCGCAGTCTATCTAGTTCTTTCAGGGCTTTGGCTTCTGTCTCCTTTGGCATACCAGATTCCCTTATTTTTGTTTCCAATTCACCGAATTCCTCCCGTTCCTCTTTTACACCCAGTTCCTTCTCTATCGTTCTTAGCTGCTCCCTCAAAAATGCTTCTTTCGCATTCTTTCCGATTTCTTCAGATGTTTTGTCTTGAATTTTTCTTGCTGTCTGAAGAATCGAAATTTCTCTGGCTAAGTATTCTGACAAAATTTTAGCGCGTGATTTTAGGTCAGGGGCTTCGAGGAGAGCTTGTTTTTCGATCTGTTTTAGTTCTAGATTTAAAATGATCATATCCAAAGTTTGATAGGGATTAGAAAGATCAAATATTGCTGGGATAAGGTCTAGGGGAACAGATTTTCCTAATGAGATACAGCGACGAAACTGCTCAACCATTGGGCGGATTAAAGCATCAATTTCCTCAGCCGAGTATTCTAACTCGTCGATTTCATCAACTTCTGCCTCAAAATATGGATCGACTCTTACATGTTCGGTCACTTTAGCTTTTTTCAATCCTTCAACAGTTATGTTAACAACTCCGTCAGGCAGTCGCTGCACGGAAGCTATTTTTGAGATAGTCCCTACGTCAAAAAGATCATCTGTGGTGGGTTCTTCAATCTCACGATTTTTCTGCATTACAAGGAATAAAATCTTATCCTTAACTAGAGCTTCTTCAAGAGCTTTTACCGATTTTTCCCTTTTCAAGGAAATAGGAACCTCTGCGTGGGGGAATATAACGATATCCTTAACAGGTATCAGTGGCAATGTCTGTAAGACTTTCTTTTTCTCTTTATCTTCCATATCGTACTATTTTAGCACCTTTGTAAAGCAACTGCTAGCCGCATTTGCTTTGCAACCATTTCATGGACTAAAAGCGACTGCTAGATACCCGTAGATACCCGCTGCTCTGCAACTAATTTGTGGAATAAGCAACCCTTATCATGTCTATAATGAATGGAGCCCCTTCGCTTTCTGATTGTTAATCAGCGCGCTAGGGGCTCGTGTCTGGCAGATTGGTAGGGCAACTAATTGTACGAAACAGCCGCTTGATCAAAGGCCGCTTCTAGATCTCTTTCCATTGCTCCGATGTCGCCGCAGACCGCGTATCGAATGTAAGCTCCTTGCTTTGAGTCGAAGGGCACACCAACGACACCAGTCCGCTCGATCATGGTTGAGTTGAAGTGTGGGGCGTCCTGGACCTCTTCTCCGAAGGCTTGCGCTGGGACCTTCCAGAGCGTGAAGAATCCAGCCTTTGGAGGCACAGCAATCCTCACGTTGCGGTTAGAGAGCAACCTAGTGAGCATTTCTGATCGCTGGCGGTACATTTCCCGATAGGTGTTTATTCCGTCGCGGTCACTCTCCGTTGCCGCAAGAACTCCTGCCGCTAGCGGAGCGGCGAATCCGCTATCCATCTTTCCCTTGATGGCCGCTATATCGGCGACAAAGTCGGACGAGCCGACGAGAGCACCAATCCTCCAGCCGGTGCCGTTGCCGATGAGTTTTGACGCGGAAAATGCTTCAACCCAGGAAAGATCGGGAAAGCTGACAGCTACTTCTGTCAGGGTGCAGCACTCTTCGGTGTGCCAGAGGGCTGCGTAAGCAGCGTCGTTGAAGAGCCTTATCCCGTGGGTAACGCAGTACTCGCAGAGGGCCCACCACCAGTTCTTGATGGCGATTTGGCCTGATGGGTTGTGTGGGTAGTTGAGCATCATCAAGCCGCGAGTCCCCCAGGAGTCGCTTAGTGCAAAGCTGAATCCGTTTTCGGGCGTGAGTGGTAGCTCGTGAATTCCTCGCAAGCGTAGGTGCTTGCAGACATCCAATGGCGTTGGGTAGCCCGGGTTCGTCATGGTCTCCACGATGAGTGCACTATTCTTCTCGGCACCGCATGCAAGCGGTATCATCGAGAGGACTGGCTTGATGCCGGGTATCGGAAGGAACGCTATATCGAAACCGTCGAGCCCCCGGTGCATATGGGATTGTATGAACTGTGAAGCGAAATCGGGTAAGGGCAAACACCCATTGTCTTGATAGCTGTGCATTGCTTCCTTGCTGCTTAACACAGCGCGAGAGGCTTCTTTTCTAGCACTTAGGAGTGCTGGGCCTTGCGGTTGGCCAATCGACAGGTCAATGATCTTGATGCCCTTGGCTGCTGCTGCCTCACGCTGAGCTTTGATCCTCTGGAAAAGGTTCTCTTCACCTTCTGGAAGCCATCGGTTGGGCACAATATCACCTTCCCTTTCGTTTGAGTTTGGTTGATTCTACAGCTGCATAACGTTTGGTTCGAGATCTGCGACTGTTCGAAGATAGTCCTCGATGGTTTCTGCTCTTCGGATAAGTCGAACACTACCGTCCTCGCAAAGCATAAGCTCCGCGGGACGAAGCCGTCCGTTGTAGATGAACCCCATGGCGTGACCGTGAGCGCCTGTGTCGTGGATGACAACTAGGTCGTCCACCTCTGCCATAGGGAGCTCTCTTCGGACGGCGAACTTGTCGCAGTTCTCGCAGAGCGAACCGACAATATCCACTACTTCAGTAGGCCCACTTTTGGGGTGACCGTACCTATTTAGTACTGTGATATGGTGGTAACCCGCACCTTCTGCTATCTGACTATTCCGGTACATTCCAGGTCGCATTAGGGAGGACATGCAGGCGTCAACGCCTACATATTCCCGGTGCTTACTCATTCGGTTGAGGACTCGCGTGACCAGTATTCCGAAGGGACCGGTCATTGCTCGACCCGATTCCATGTAAAGCGCCGGAACGTAACCGTTTCTTTCCTTGAAGCGGTGTAGCAAGTATCGGGCTTCGTGGGCCAGTTGGAAAAGGTCGAACGGTGCATCATTTGGGTGGTAGGGTATTCCAATTCCACCACCCATGTTGATGAATTTGAATTTGATCCCGAGTTCTGCCGAGACTTCCTCGACCACCTCAAGCAGCATTCGGACTGTCTCTATCATATAGCTACAGTCCAAGGTGTTGGAGGCGATCATAGTGTGTAGCCCAAACCGGTTCGCACCTCGAGCCATTGCCATGCGGTATGCGTTGATGAGCTGATCGTGACGGACTCCGTACTTTGCCTCGACTGGTACGCCGATGAAACTGGTTCCACTTCGCCGTTCCCCGGGGTTGTAACGGAAACAAATGAGTCTAGGAAAGGGTTCTGGGACATTCTCAATCATGGTAATGTCGTCCAGGTTGAAAATGCAGCCTATGTCAAGTGCTGCCTGAAATTCGGCCGTACTTGTGTTATTTGAGGTAAACATGACATCGCCTGGTTTTGCACCGACCAGAGTGGCAAGGACAAGCTCTGGAATAGAGCTGCAGTCGAAGCCAAAACCCATTCCCCGCATCAGCTTCAGAACCTCCGGGTTGGGGTTCGCTTTGACAGCGAAGAACTCCTTGAATTGGAATTGGCCCATGAACTTGCGTGTTAGGTCTGTTCCATTTTCCAGAAGACCCCTCACATCGTAGATATGGAAAGGGGTTCCATAGTGATCAACGATTTTGGAAAGATGGGGGAACAGGCGGCTCTGGAAGTCGATTGACATTGGCATGACTGTTACCTCCCCTTGATCTCTTGTTTCTTAACAAATATTCACCTATATAAGTGCGATTAGCTTTCGAGAGTATGATAGCAACATTTAGCAATTAGTCAAGCTTATAGAACGTTTGGGATACTCAATTTAATTGAAGGCGAGACTAAATTTTGATATAATTCGAGCGTAGCGAGAGTTATACATCTAGCAAAGCTAGTTATATAATTCGAGCTTAACAAGAAGTTAGTTACATTACCCAGGCGCGAGTAGCTCAGCTGGTAGAGCGTCTCCCTTCCAAGGAGAAGGTCGCGGGTTCGAATCCCGTCTCGCGCTCCAGGCCCTCGTAGTATAACGGATAAAACACTGGGCTTCGGACCCAGAGTTGAGAGTTCGAATCTCTCCGAGGGCACCATTATAAAAAATTAATCGTACCATTTATTTTGGTTTCAATCTACACAGCTGCCTACTCGTATTTTGAGTACCAGAAGGACCATTCGTAAACAAAACTTGCTTGCCTGTTGTAATTTAGGTTTTTCTTTGTCAATATTTTATTTTTGTCGTCCTTATTAAGGAGGTGAGTTAAAATGCCGCAGAAAGGTTTGTACACACTACCACCGCTGCCTTACGGATATGGTGATTTAATTCCGTTTTTGTCTTCTGAGCAGTTAAAAATTCATCACGCAGCTTATGTAACTGAAGTAAATAACATTCTGGAAAAATTGGATAAGGATAGAAAAGAGGGTTCCAATCTTGATATAAAAGGAGTCTTAAAAGCTCTTTCGTTTAACCTTGGGGGCCATGTTTTACATTCGATGTTTTGGGCCAATATGATGCCTGCTAATAAGGCGAGAAAGGAACCATCTGGGTCGCTTTCGAAATTGATAAAAAAAGAGTTTGGGACTTTTGAGCGGTTTCGCAAAGAATTCTCATTAACAGCCTCTTCTGTTGAAGGTTCGGGTTGGGTAGCTCTTACATACTGCAACCAAACAGGTCAGTTGCTTCTAATGCAGATAGAGAAGCATAATACCAACATATACCCAACATGTAGAATTCTAATGGTTCTGGATATGTTTGAGCATGCATACTACATAGACTATAAAAACGAAAAGAAAAAATACATCGAAACTTTTTGGAATGTGGTAAATTGGGAAGAAATTTCTCGTCGGTTGGAAGATTAGTGTAAAATAGAAAATTGATGGAGATAATTATTTCAGTACGAAATACTCTTCTCGGTTTTCTTTATCGGGCGATTTTGAGGCCGGTTTTATTTTTAATAGAGGCTGAAACAGTTCATAACCTTGCAATCAATACTGGCCGATTTTTAGGTTCTAATCCGGTAACTCGTTTTAAAACCGGAGTTTTATTCAATTATTCGAACAAAACCTTGAGCCAAGAGCTTGCCGGAATTCGCTTTAAAAATCCAATCGGTTTAGCGGCTGGTTTCGACAAAGATGGTTATTTAACAAATATTTTACCTTCTGTTGGGTTTGGTTTTGCTGAAATCGGTTCTGTTACCGGAGAGCCCTGCAGTGGAAACCCAAAACCCCGCCTTTGGAGAATACCAAAATCAAAGGGGATTGTTGTTAATTACGGTCTTAGAAACGAAGGCTGCAAAAAAATAAGTAAAAGATTAGGAAACAAAAATTTTTCGATTCCGGTTGGGGTAAATGTAGCGAAAACAAATAGCGCTAAAACTTCTGTCCTTAAAGACGGAATTGCTGATTATGTCAAGGCCTACAAATCGTTTTTAGAAATTGGAGCATTTTTTACCATAAATATCAGCTGCCCCAACGCTTTTGGTGGAGAACCATTTACTGATCCTGGAAAACTTGAGTTATTATTAGCCGAAATTGATAAAACCGAAACAAAAAAACCCATCTTTTTAAAGATGCCACCGGATTTGCCGACAAGTCAGGTTGATGAAATAATTAATGTTGCTGAACGACACAAAATAACAGGGTTTGTGTGTTCAAATTTGACTAAAAAAAGGATTAAATTAGCTGATAAATCTGTTCCGGTAGCAGGAGGAATTAGTGGTAAGCCAGCAGAGGCAGCATCAAACGAATTGATCTCCTATATTTATAGAAAATTTGGTAAAAAATTCGTAATAATTGGTTGTGGGGGAGTTTTTTCTGCAGAAGATGCTTATAAGAAAATAAAACTGGGCGCTTCTCTGATAGAACTAATAACCGGGATGATTTACGACGGGCCTCAGGTCGTAGCTGAAATAAACCAGGGATTAGCTCGGCTTTTGAAAAAAGACGGCTTAGAAAGCCTCTCAGAGGCTGTTGGGCTCGATAATCGTCCCGAATAACTCCATATTTTCGACCTCTCCCTAAATAACATGGGTGTCCAATCGTTTTTAACACAACCTTTTTGATTGACATTTTGTGAACCTCCGGGTTAGAATTTAAAAATGCCTTGGTTAAATTGTAAAATTTGCAGCGGAAAATTTTATGCGAAGCCGAGACATATTAAAATTGGGTGGGGTAAATTTTGCTCGGATAAATGTAAGTTTGAAGCCCAGAAAAAAGGAAGGACTGTAAAATGCGCACATTGTGGTAATGCACTTTACAGAACCCCAGCTCAATTCAAGAAATCTAAAAGTAATTTATTCTTTTGTAGCTATTCTTGCCATGCCAGCTGGGCAAATAAAAATTTAAGATTCAGCATAAATAATCCCAATTGGCGGACAGGAGTTAGTTCTTACAGGAAAGTTTTATTTAACCATTCAAAAGTGTTAAAATGTGAATGTTGTAATTTTTCTGACGAGCGAGTCTTGGTAGTTCATCATAGAGATGGAGATAGAAAGAATAACGATGTTTCTAATTTAGCCTTACTTTGCAGAAACTGCCATTATCTTAAACACGGATTTATTGGATAACTTGGTGGGTGTAGCTCAATCGGTAGAGCGTCCCCCTGTGGAGGGGAAGGTCGGGGGTTCGAACCCCCTCACCCACCCCAGCACTTTTTAAGGTGTGTTTATCTTCAATTTATGTTGTTACAACAACCATTTTAACATATTCTTCTTTTATTATTGTCATTCTAGTATTTTTGGGCCAATACACAAAGTAAAAATTCCATAACTATGGTATAATCCCATAACAATAAAGGAGCGAGCAAGAAGGAAGGAGTTTTCTATGCCTACAAGAAGAGGTAGTTGGCTAAAGAGACTGCCATTCACAGTTCCCTTGCCGAGAAGGGAACTAAGGAGGCCTCTCACGATCCTAACACCCGTTCGCCAAGGCGAAAGGATTGTCGGCGATCTGATCGAGGATGAGATAGAAGTGGTTTCTGCCGCTTCTCTCTTCCTTGAGAAGGCCGCCGAGGCGGAACGTTCCCTCAAGGCAGCGAACACGTATGAAGCTAAGATGGAGTTAGCGGATCGGATAGTAGAGTTCGAGATAAAGACAAGGTTCCTTTTCGAATACTGCTGGATCATGATCCGGGTCCGTCTTAGTCTCTGGGGCGGTGAGGCAATCGGGGTTCGAGAGGGTTTCAAGGTGGTATCGTTCGATAGCCTCCTACCCCTCACACTGTTCTCCGAAACTGGTTTCGTCCGAGTAGTGGATCTAGGGGGCACTACCCAAACCGATTAAGCAGACAAAGCATCAGCCTGTTACCGAGTGGAACTCTCATGGAGAAAGGAGAGAGCCACTCATTAATTAAGATTCTGATAAGCTAAGTAGCTATTTTTAAATATACGCACAAAAGATTCTAACGTCGTACATTAGACGAAACCAATGATTTTAACTACTTTCTTTTATAAACCTTTCCTCTATGAGCGGCAGTTGAAATATAAATAGTTTGGTTTTGTTTATTCACTTGGTAAATAACTCTATAGACCCCAACTCGGTAGCTAAATCTACCGATAAGTTCTCGGGATAAAGGTTTTCCCTCAAAAGGATCGTTTTTAACTTCATCTAATGCTAGAAGTATTGCTTCTCTATGTTGTTTGGGAACTTTTTTTAATTCTTTTCTTGTTCTTGCAGAAAGAATTAGTTTATACATGAAACTCTTTTTTGAGGCCTTCGAGGGTTACAATCCTACCAGCTTTTATGTCTTCCTCACCTTCATGTATAGCTTTGACGAGTTTTGGATTGGATAAAATTTCATTTGTTTCTTTCCATCCTTCAAATTCAACAGCGCTTATCAGAACTGCTTTTGGTTTGCCTTTCACGGTAATAACATATTCATCCAATTGACTTGAGGCCTTGCCCACTAAATCTGTTAAATTCTTCCTAGCTTCGGTAACAGGTAATGTTTTTGTAGACATAGTGCCAGTATTACATTTTTGTGTACAGCTGTCAACAGTCGCGCTGTTGCACAAAAGATTCTCCTACTTCGCTAAAGCTACGAAGGACAAGTAACGTCGTACACTAGACGACCCTAGCACCCCATAGTACTTGATTTTATATTCCTTTCTGGTATAATCATCTGCGTTAACAGTTAAATAGGTTCCTAGACGGCTTTGGGAGAAAGATTTCTAACACTCGAAAGGAGACGATTGTGCTATCTAGGATCTTTGGGCGGTTTGCCAAAAAAACCCAACAAACGGCCAGTAGAAACCCGGTTACCATTCTTTTGACAGAGTGGGATTTTGACTATACGTACGGCAATCTTGCGAGAATACCTAGAGATACCGAGATTACTTCTAGTAAGCTCGCGGAGATAACCGATGGTCGGGAAGTGTACACTGACATTGGTTGTGGATATCGAGCTAGACGAAATGAGAACTCGTTTCGATTAGCCTGCCCTAAGACACACATATCAAACAGGTTACGACCAAGGCCACTTATAAGTGGGGACCTGTTGGTCGCACCATCATCGAGAGGATCTGGTATATGGAAAGTTAAAACTGTCAGGTAGCTAGCGTATAGAAACTGTGCCAGCAGTTCGTAGGGAAACAGCTAATAGTACACAAGGAAGGGAGGGAGCAAGTAATGCGGAATCAACCCACGAAAGTAGAGTTGTTCAGGCTCATAGATCGCCTTCAGGATGCCACCCTTCGTGTGGAGGCGGACCAAGGCAGCTTGGTGGCTGTCCTGGCATATGATGCGGATGGCCGTACAGACGGCTTACCTATCTACATGCAAAAATCTGGCCTGAAGCCTGCAAGTGAACCACCCGACCGCCACGGAGTGGAGTCTTGGGGCGACCCATTTCATCAGTACTACCACGGTGATGATGTCCGCCTTATCGGAGAGTTTTCCGAATGGACTATGATGGTCAGGGAAAATGAAACCATCTTCCCCACCTACGTGTTGGTAGATTTCGGGAAAGAGGACGAGAAGTGTGTTTTCCTTGCTCGGTCAATGAGCTGGTTTATACATCCAGTTCATCTAAAACGCGTAAAACCAAAGGTTGCTGCGGGCTGAACAACTTGTAATTCTAACGCCAGTAGAAAGAAGGAGACTGCCATGGGATATGGAGGCAGAAGGGGCCTCAAAGCTCAGAGAAGTGAAGACGAGCAGGAGATAATATCGATAGCAAGAGAGCTGCTCGAAGAGGCCCGGAGGGAATCGTTTCTGAACCATGGTGAACCGATAGCCCCTGAGAGAGCAGGGCAAATGGCCGAGGATCTGGCTCTTCTAGCAATCATCTGTAGCTGCAGATGCAAGAGCCCGGAAGCAAGAGGCCGATTAGCAATAGACCTAATCGAGACGATGGGCAGCTTTGTTGCCCACGAAATGGTGCTGGCATCGCGCCTTGGCAGGCCCTTGGTTCGTTCTATCAGTGATCGGGAGGCTCTGGACTGAGGGATTGTTACATTCTGAATGCGGCGATAGGGAAACTTATCGCCGTTTTCTTTTGTTCAAATATAGGCACTAAAAGTTCTCCTACTTCACTTCCCTTCACTTCAGTTCACAGCGAGTTCATTGCGAGCTGCTCAGGATAAACTCAGCTCAGTGTGAACTAGCTCAGGACAAGCATCACTCATGATTCGGAACTCGGTGTATAATAAAATTATGAAAAAAACCTGGACACTTGGTTTTTTAGGATTTATCGGTTTTTTGGGCATCCCAGGAATTTTAACCCAAGACTGGAAGGATTTACTCTGGTTACTCTGGTTTGTTTGGTTTTTATACTTTTTGCCAGTTAAAAAGTCTTAAAGTAAAATCTAATACAGTGCACCAATCAACCTCAGCACCCCATAGTATTGACTTTCCTACTTTTCTTTGTTATACTTGCCTGGCTTCGCACAACGCGGCGCAAATGGGTCAACGCAGCGGTATTCTCTACCGATCTGCAGATGCAGTTAACTGCTAGGGGCCCAGCGATTTGTGCCTCTTACTTAGAAGTAGAGAGGCGATCGTCCGCTACGCGCGAAACCTGCGGTGTCCGCTCGCGGTGGAAGATAAGGCGCAGTCCAGCTTTATCAGGGACCGCAACAGAGAGAGCCAGCACCCACGGACTGATGGGCAGGCCGGATGCATTCGCATGAAGCATCTTTTTGGTCTGCCTTTTCCTTTTTTGAAGAAAATCCGATCCTTGTTATTGACCACAGCATTTTTTAGCCTCAATTTTAGAGCATAGACCCTAAACCTATTGACTTTTACACCCTATAATTTTAAACTAGTAACAATTACAAGCAGGCAGGTTCTAGAAAAGAGCAAAAAATCGAAAGGAGAGATCGATGCTCTTAACAATCGCAATCAACTCCTGCAACCTAACGCTGCTGGTCTTTTTTGGATTGGTAGCACTACTCGGTTTGGGTCTGGCTTTCGGCCCGCGCCTGAAGGCCTTTTTCGAAAAGGCTAGGAAGGGTACTCGGTACCTAGGAGTAATCCTAGTAGCCGGAGTGCTTGTCTTCGGTGGTTATCAACTGGTAACCAACACGCGGGTGGAAGCATGCGGAAAAGCCGAAGCCACAACGACGACCTTAGGGAGCCTGCCGACTCTATGTTCCTTCGGCCCTTTCGGCAAGTAAGAAAAGACGAGACCAAGTAGCGGTCTTACTCTTCGCCGCTTTTGCAGCCATCGGTCTGCTGATATCTCACAAGGAAGGGGGAGGGAAGTGAAATACATCCAGTGGAAAATAAAACTAATAAGGATAGGTCTTTCTGCTGGCGTTCTAAGCAGCTTGACCGTTTGTTTTCTTCCTCCCCTGATTGCAGTGTTTAGTGTAGTCATTATCGCTGTTCTGGCCGTTCTGCTCATAATAGCAATCCGACCAGAATACCAAGGAAGCTAGGAGAGAGAACGCGAGGAGTACCTTACCAAACACAGGTGGTGGGGTACTCCTTTTCTTTTATGAGCTTGTCAGCTTGCAAGGCCCGTCCTTGCAGTTATAAAATTTATGAGTTCAACCCCTAACCAACTCACAATAAGCGCTTAACTTCCAAAAAATAAATCCTTGTGCTACAATCAAAAACAGCACAATTAAATCCAGCAAATAACTCAAGAAAAGGGAGAGGAAATAGTCAGTAGCGAAAGGAAGTGATCCCATGGTTAACGCCAGGGACTCGGATGAAATCGAGTTGGCAGAGGTCCTAGACCGACTAACCCTACTTAGTAGGGCAATCGTCGGGGCATCGAAATTGCCAATCTCGGATCGTCTTCGTCTAGCCAAACAGTTAGCCGAAGATGAAGAGCATATAGGCGGCGGACGCGAATGGAAAATCCTGCCTATCATTATTTCGCTTACAATCGCAGCAACATTAGCCTTGACGGTCTTCGGCTTTACGATTCTCGATTCCGAGAATCACGTCAATCCCGGGAACTCCCTTGGGGCTGCGCTTTTGCTGGCAGCGGTCGTCTGTGTAGTAGTGGGGGGAGGTTGTGTCTACCGACTCGCCTTGGGCACAGCAGTAAGAGCGGTGATGGTAGATGCAGCTCAATTGCAACTCCTGCAAACAGAGGCACCGCAACCGGAAGCACGAGAAGCCCAATTCAGAGGAGTAAAGGGAACAATTCTTGCCCATCTTATTCTTGTTATCTTGGGCGCCCGTCTCCTCTTTGGGAGAAAGCACTCTCAGTAACACGCGGACAGGAGTCGGGAAAGCGGAGAGGGAGAACCACAATGACGACAAGGAGAAAAGAAGAAGAGAGGGTAACCCAAACGAGAGAAAGGCTAACGGGTTTCTGGCTCTTTAGCACATGCAGCAGCGTAATCGGGACATTGATTGTCCTATTCCTCCGGCCACATGTAGGACTAGTCTTGCTGGTTGTAGTCCTGATACTCGGTATAATCACACCCTTCGTGATTAAGCGCTGGGAGAGGGTTGCAAGAAGCGAAATCGAGAAGGCCTTTCGTAAAAGAGAAGACATCTCACAGAGATCATCGGCAGCCGAAGGGGAGTAGACGAACAGGGGTACTCATCAACCAAGGAGTGCCCCTTTTTCGTTGGCAAAATTTCCTTAAACAACCAACCCCCTCATTGTTTATTTACAGCGAAAAATTTTTTCTGTTAAAACACAGTAGCTACATACACTTTTTTATTTCTTCAAGAGAGTATCCCAGTTTTTTCATTTGGTTCAAATATCTACCCCTAGTTACCGGATCATACGTTTTTCTACCTAGAATAACGGTTATGAATGGGCGGGTTCCAACAGCTGCTTTCTTAGGACAATGGTATTTTATGTGAGATGACGCTACCTGTTTGCCTTCTTTAAACTTTAAACAAAGCAAACATCTGATTAAGTCTTTGGAGCCAAATGATTTCATACGCACTGGAGCAGGTGGCTGTTTGGGGTGTAGAAGGAGCTAAATTGGACTTTTGGTAGTTTTACCTCTCTAATACCCCACAAATCCTCCAAGACTTCTAACGGAGGGAAAAAATGAAGTTGTGCTTGATATTTTTTAGGGACGTCAAAGTAAGCATATATCAAATCATTAACTTGGAGAATCAAGTGTGCGGGATTATCAGCCTCAGTGAAAATGTCAAACTCGGGGATATAAGCTAAAAAATCTCCAGAATCAGCCTTTTTTATCTCAACTAATATTTTTTTTGGAAGTTTTGGTAGTCGATTTATCTGTTTCATGTCAGTATCTCTTTAACTATTTTGGACAATACATTTATAAGTATATAATACCTAGCTATGTCAATCAACAACCACCCCCCCCCCTCATTGTTTATTTACAGACTTATTGTTTCTCTCTTAAAATATAGTAAGTTGCCTTGCCTTTTCCTTTTCTTTCGATTAAACCAAGCTCCAGTAGTTTTTGAAAGTCAAGTGCTCTTGTGGCTTTTGCACGGGTGCCCAATTGTGCATAATCGCTGTCAGTAATAAACCCTTTTTCTCCAATAAAACCAAGTATCTTTAGGTGGTAGGTTTGAAGCTTCGTTTCAGGGCTTATCCCAACCTCCGGAAGGAGTTTTTGTATTCGGAGGAGCTCGTCTATGATTCCTTCAGTAAAATACTCAAGCCAAGGTGTAAAATCGATCTTATCAAGTAAATCATAGTAGTTTCCAAACTCTCCGACAGTCTGAAAATACCTTGTAACGTTTCTGTTGTAGTAATTCTCGAAGCTAAACAGATTAAAGGTATTTAATCCCATTTCAGCTAGAAGTACTTTTGTTGCAAGACGAGTAGTTCTGCCGTTACCATCTGTGAATGGATGGATTATTACCATTTGTTTATGAAATATACCGGCTAAAATAAGTGGATCGATTTTATCTCTGCTAGCGTTTACAAATCCTATTAAATCTTTTAAAAAAGGTTCTACATCTTTTATATCAGGAGGTAGAAACTTAACTTGTTTGGTCCGTGGGTCGTTTATTACAACAGGTTTTTGCCTTAAAAGTCCAGACTCAAAAGGTGGTAAGAGACCCTCAGTCACCTGTTTTTGGATCTTTAATATTAAATCAAGGGACAATTTAACTTTACCTTCTTCAAGTTTTTTGTTTAGATCTTGTAATGCTTGGTTATAATTTAAAACCTCTTTTTCACTCTCTCGAACATGAGATGGTTTTGATTTGAGAATTTTTTTAACTTCAGTTAAGGGGAGAGGATTTCCTTCAATGCTGGTTGAGGCATAGGTAGAAACTGCTCTTGCGGTTTTCTCCAACTCAACCAAAACGACATGAGGGAAGCGCCTATGGTTCAACTCGTTTATTAAATCGGCAATCCTTTTGATATTTGCCAAAATCTGGTTTGTGATAGTGTAGTGAGGATTAAACATATTAGACTAATTTTAGACGATTTTTAGACGATTTTCAAGTGCTTTTACAGGTATTACAGAGGATTTGATCCCTTAAACAACCAACCCCTTCGTTGTCTATTTAGCTTCCAACCCGCGGGGTTGACGCACGAATTACTCCTTTTTCATTTATGAGCTTGTCAGCTTGCAAGGCCCGTCCTTGTAATCATCACTACAAATCAAAAATAATATAAACGACCGCAGGTGTAAACCTAAAACACCCCAGGGGTGTAAGGCTGCATCAATCTATTGCAAACAACTTTGACATAGTTTGATATAATCTAGCAATCAAGAAAGGGAGGTGAGAGATGCCAAAAGAACTAAAACCTGCACACGAGGCAGTAATAACCTCTATAAAAACGCACTGCGAGAACCTGAAGGGAATTGAGCCCGCTATGGCAAGAGGTGGGGTCAGGAGCGGCGGAAGATTCATGTCTGCTGAGGAATTGGAAAGAGGCAGACTGCAGGAAATCGGAGGCCTATGCAGTCAGCTTCGGACTCTGGAGGCAATGATTATCCTAGAGGAAGCATTGCCTTGGGTAATTCAGGAGCTAGAGCAACTGGATTACCGCCATGCGGCCATCTCCGTAGCAATTGACAGTCTGAACGAGCGGCTTTCTTAAGCACAAACTGCCTCGTCGAACTAAACCCATCCTTTAGGAAATTGAAGGAGAGGCTTGAGGCTCTGCCTGTGAGACCTGCCTTTCCCTAAGCAAATCAAGAAATTGGTTTTCTTAGGAGGAGAAACGACTCAGAAATGGGTCGTTTTTCTTTGTTTAAATAAGAGCATAAAAGTTCCCTATTGAAGAAGTTTTCAAAGAAGGGTTTAGTCCTAAAAGAATAAACAGACTTGTCTTTAATCTAGCGGAAAAGGTTACGCAACTTCTTGTAGAAGTTTTCTCTTTTATCAGCAAAATGAATTATTACAAGAAGGAGTACAGGAAATTAAGACTACCGGAAAGTTTTTCGCCTTCTAGCTGATTCTCCTCAAGTACCTTGGTAGCGTTTATGATTTCCTCACGTAATTTCAAGGGGAGCTTTTTAAGAGAACGCTTAGCTGAGAGAGTAGTAACTCTTTGATACATCTAAATTAAAATGTTTTTTAGAGGTTCCAGTTGACCCCTTTCAGCCTCTTTCAGGCTTTTATCTAGGTGCCCCATCAATTCCTTGTCCATTAGAGTAACAAGAGTTTCCTAGTCCATTGGGGAAAGGAGAGGCTTTAAGGTCCTAATTTTTACTACTGCTTCCCTTGCTTCTTCTAAAGCTAGCGTTGATGTTGGTTTTACCTTAGTCGTATAATAGCATGATACTTTTTTAAGTTGAAAAAATCAATACTAATATATAACATTAAGTAATTGAGAAATTCAGAAAAACATCATAAAGTTGTTTTAAAGATTCTAGAAGCGGCTGGTTAGATGTCGGCACAAAAAGTTCTAAACCTTCGCTTTCCTTCGACTTCGCTCAGGATAAATTTAGTACACCAGACAACTCTCAGTCCCCCAGAAATTAATAATTATTTCTGTTACAATTGCTACATGAAAAACAATACAAAACTTTTCGTAATAGGTATTTTAATAATTGGAGCAATTTTTGGAATTTTTGTTGTCATTGGAAACTCTAAAACTAAAGAAGTTTCCAAAGAGGGTAATACAAATAATATTTTACAGGCTAAAACGGAGACTTATCAATCAATCTCCACCACTGACGCTAAGGAACTAATCAAACGAAACTCTGGTAATAAAGACTTTCTTATAATTGACATTAGAACTCCCGACGAGTTTGCACAAGGGCATATTGAAAATGCTACTAACATTGACTTTTACCAAAGCGATTTCGAATCAAAAATTGCTTCCTTAGACAAAAATGGTGCCTATCTAATTTACTGTAAATCCGGCGGCCGAAGCTCCAAAGCACTTGAGGTGTTTAAACAAGAAAGCTTCAGGGAAGTTTATAACCTTCTTGGCGGTTATACCGAATATATTAAGTAGATTCAATCGCTTTTTCTGGTAGATTTGAAAATTAATTGGGTAAAAAGGCCCGCAAACCAACCCAAGGCAACTCCTCCCGCTACATCAAGCGGAAGATGAACTCCCATATAAATTCTTGCAAAAGCAACAATCAATACTGCTACCCAAAGTAGCCATGAATAACAACTCTTGAAGTGAAAGCTTGCGACAGCTACAAGAGCGGCGGCAACTGCTGCGTGCGCGGAAGGAAATCCAAAACCATATACATTTGATTCACGCAATGAAACTTGGCTTAAAACTTCAAAAGGCCTAGGTCTAACAACAGCTAACTTTATAGCCCAAGCTAGAATCCAAGCTAACGTCCCACCAAAAAGTAACTCTGCTGCAAGAAACCTTTTCTTAAAAACAAAAGCAATAGTTGCAAAGATAAGTATCGAAAAATAAGCACCAGCCTGCATTATTATAACTAAAGGTAAATAAAGCACGCCTGGTAGGTGATTAATCAAACGGAATAAGGCTATCTCTAGTTGTGAAATCGGAAATAGTTTTACTACCAACGATAGAACAAAAACGGCGGTACAAGCGATAATTAACTGCGTAAACTTGTAAGAGAAGATCGAATAATACCTGTGTAAGTTTTTCAATTTAGCCCCCAATCACCTATTTAATTATACATGGATTCGACATGCTCACCATAGAATTGATTTTGCCATCTCTAAACTAACCTATAATTGACTTTTTGGTCTATTTAAAACTACAATAGAGGCACTTATGCCATCGGTTAAGCCTAATAGCACAATTTCTGAATACCAAGATTTCGTTCAACAAGTCTATGGTCTACACAATATGCGAAATTATAGTGTCGGTAACTTGCTGACTAATACACAAAGATTTGCAATGAGGGGACTGAAAGGTATTCGAAAAAAAGACCGGGAAAAAACAAAAATTAATCTTTTACTCTCACTTAGTTGGCTCATGTCTATAATGAACCATCTTCATATACAAATTGAGGATGAAATTTGGAGTAGGTTTCCTTATCTTTGCTCTTATTGTAGTACTTGCCCATGTTCCTGTAAGGAGAAAAAGGTTAAAAAACGCAAATCCATTCCTAATAATGTTAAGGCCTTGAAACCAGCAACTTTAAGTGACTTTCAAAAAATGTTTAGGAGAATTTATCCTCCTGAGGAGAGGAGCTTGGAACATGGGGGTATTCACCTGGCAGAAGAATTGGGCGAGTTTTCTGAAAGCGTCTTGACTTTTCGTGGTCAGCACAAAGAAGAGGATTTTGATAAAATTTCAAAAGAAGCAGCTGATCTTTACTCCTGTCTGATGGGGGTATTTAATTCAATTGAGGTGGATGTTTCAAAAGAACTCTCAACTCTTTTTTCTAATGATTGCCATGTTTGTAAAAATGCGCCTTGCACTTGCAGTTTCGATTTTGTAGCCAAATTTAAATTCTAAATCTAAAAATTAACGACCAATTAAATGTGACAGAAGGGCCAACCACGTTTGCAGCTGACCCTTCTAAAGCCTTAAGGTCCCGTGCCTTGTGCTTGGGCCTTTCGTTCTCTTCCTTTCGTTGTCTCCACCTCCACTTGGAGTGAGTATTTCTTCCGCACGAGCAATGTTGGCAGAATCTAGCTCTTGAACATTGCCACAATTGAGGCAGCTTCTGTAAGAGCCGTACCAATCACGCTCGGCGATCATAGTACCCCTGCATCTTGGGCAGACCCGAGGTGGGGTAATTTGTTGCGTCTGACCAGATGCTACGGGATGGGTGATCTCACCCGAAGTGCTTTCTACCACCATCCTTTCTTCTTCTTCTTCTTCTTCTTCGACAGGGACTGGTTCTGCTTCGAACCGAGGGGGCTCAAACCCACCTGGAAGATTCGCCTCTTGATGAGTAATCTGCTCCTCTTCCAACCTTCTATCAGAGAGCTCTTCCTCCCAACAAGCGATTATATGAGCCATTGCATCACGGAATGCGTTTAGGTCGAAATATCTTTGCTTAAGCTCTCCAGGGAAGCTACGTGGGTGTGTGTTAGCCCATCTACGACCGATCTTATCTACTGCACCTTGAAGAGCTTCTTTGATCCACAATAGCAGATCTTCTTTCGCTGCGTTACGACACCAACGCTCTCCTTCGATTTCCTCCACGATCTGTCTGAACGTGGAAGAGGGTTCTCTTAGAGCAAGCAAAAGGCTACGATGCTCCAGAGCTGTTAATTCTTTCGCATGCTTAGTTTCAGGCAAGGCTCCCTCCTTTCTAGTCTGGCTGGTGTAGCTGGCAATCTAATCAGAAAATTTATTTCTTTCTAGGGAAAAAGTCAAGGTAGGATTAATTAAATGCCCTCGAAAAGAGTTACCCCGGTTGGACAACATCGGAAAGTAGAACGTTTTCGACAATGATACCTTTTGGTGCGAACTCAGATTCAAGCATTTCTTTTATTTTTGATTCGATCTCATGCCTGTGAGTATTAATCTGGGCAAACGTTACTTGAGAAATAACACCTCGTATTCTACTCCTGGATACTGGACGGACTATTTTTGAAACAAAATTTTCGCCGATATTTTCCCAGAGAGATACCACATTTTCTTTATTAATTCTAAAAAGTATAGTACCCTTGATTTGAACATTCACATTGTCGGATGTAACAGCGTTTATCATGCTGTCTCCAAGAGACTCTTTGTTTTCATCAGCGTTAAAATTATCGCGAATCGTGTATTCAAGCGTTTGAGCATTGAATATTTTTGCTCTTTGCCAAAAGGGGATTTTGAAGTGCAATCCAGGCCCCCAGGTGTGTTTCAAAACCCCTCTCCCACGATCATAAACTGTCGCGACATGTCCTGGTGGAACGTCAGCAAAAAAACCACCAGCAATCTCGTCAACCAAAAAGGAAATTACTAATTGATCAAATGATGCCATTTTTTCTCCTTATCGCCTAGTAAGATGAACGATAGACTTTATTGTTAGTGAAAAGGCAACAGAAGTTATTAAAAAAATTGCCTTTGCACTAGGTAACACTAATAAAAGTATAAGACTACCAGCCGGCCAAATCAATGGGTCCCAAATTTGAGAAAAACTAGTTCGTAATACGTCCTTCTTTTCCGTATACTCCCAAAGTCTTTCAAGAAATAGTAGGAAAACAGCCACCATCGCAAGAATTAAGCTCGGCCGTGCCATATTGAACCCCAAAAAATCAGTGTTGAAAGAACTTGGGTGTCCTATAAAGGAATATAAGTTAGAGAATCCAGATGGTGTCAGACCAACCTGAATTATTTGATAAAGCACTCCCAGGAAGAGAAGTTGGGAAAAAAGAGGAACTGAACTAGCAAATGGGCTTATTCCAAGAGGCTTTGTTATATTACCTATTTTCTGAAGCTTGTCCTTTGGGGAGAGCCTATCATCATGTTCTATTTTCGCGATCTGCGGTTTTACTTCTGCTAACATTTTGTCATGTTTATAACCTTGCAGGGTAAAATAAAGAAGGAGAAAACGGATAAGCAAAGCCAATCCAAGAACTGTCAATCCAAAACTAGGACCGGGGGTAAGATTGTACGTAAATACGACCAAATTATATAACGGTTTATACACAACCGTCATCCAGGTAGCAATTAGTGTAGAAAACATTCGTAGCTAATCATATCTAATTGGCCTTTGTAAAACAAGTGTTAGAACTTGGAAATTAAGGGTAAATTTGTTAGAATTACTAAGTCTTGCCGGGATGGCGGAATTGGTAGACGCACAGGACTTAAAATCCTGGGAGCGATGAGTTCGTGGGGGTTCGAGTCCCCCTCCCGGCACCAGGATACTTGCGGACGTGGCGGAATTGGTAGACGCGCAGCCTTGAGGAGGCTGTGGGAGCAATCCTGTGGAGGTTCAAGTCCTCTCGTCCGCACCATAGGGACGGTTAGCTCAGTTGGCTAGAGCGCCTCGTTTACACCCGCCTGCCAAAGCGGAACCGTAGCTCAGTTGGTCCAGAGCGTCTCGTTTACACCGAGAAGGCCGGAGGTTCGAATCCTCCCGGTTCCACCAAAAATATGGCGGGCAGGCCGAGGAAGCCACCCCGATTCAATCGGGGTACCGTCCAACAGATTGGTTGGACGAATAGTTTGTATTCTTATATAATGTATTGCTACGTGCCGAGGTAGCTCAGTGGTAGAGCGCGGCTCTGAAAAAGCCGGCGTCGGCGGTTCAATTCCGCCCCTCGGCACCACGTGAACACATGTATGGCTATCGGAACATATGGCAATAAAAATCGTATAGAGAGTTTTCGCTTAGCATCTGGTGGTCTCGCTCATGCATTACTAAATCAACGGAACTTCCAAATTCAGATTGTTGTTGGAATAATTGCTCTGATTGCCGCTTGTTTTCTAAACTTCTCCAGGATTGAGTGGTTGATTTTAATTTTAACGGTTGGACTTGTTTTAGCTTCGGAACTTATAAATACTGTGGTTGAAGTAGTAGTTGATATCGCCGTAAAGGAGCAACTTTTACCAGATGCGAAACTCGCTAAAGATGTAGCAGCGGCCGCTGTGCTTTTAACTTCTGTTTTCGCTGTCATAATCGGCGCAATTCTTTTTATCCCGCATTTCTAATTAGTATCGGGGAGGAAATTTCCCACAGGTTAGAAGGCGATTTGGAATCTTTAATGAAAAGAAGAGCTGTTAACCCTCGAGTTCTTTAGCTGTTTTATCGTCTCTTATTTGCCAAAAGTAGAGCCAATTTGGTCCAATACTAAATTCTACGATCTTATAAGGCTGCATCCCTTTAACCATTCTTAGAATAGTATCTAAATCTTTCTTCTTTATAATTCTTCTTCCAGAATACTCTCTTTTCCCTAAATTCTTTCTTTTAATTTTTATACTTTCATCTACATTACCTTCTCTGTTTAGCAAAGTTAATGGGCCTCCTTTCATTAATTCTATTAGCATTTCATTTTTAAGGGTCAAAATATTTCCAGAGATTTTATCTTCCTGCCAGGGAATACATTCCTGAAGAATAACCACATATTTTTTTGATACTAGCCCCTTGATAAAATCTTTAGCTTCTGCTTTTGGACAAACTAGATTATGAGGGCAAAAATCAATATCGTTTTCTTTATCCGATCTTATCATCAGGTATCTTCTATTTTTTATAAAATCGTCTATTTCTTTCTCTTGCTTTTCAAAATCAAAAATAAAAATTGTTTCTGGTGTCGGCAAGTTATATTTCCCTAAGTCTTTTATGCCTTTAACCTTTTTAAACTTATTGAGGAGCCTCATAAATAATCCCTTTTCCTCCATCTATAATTACTTCCAGGTTGTTTTTTAATCTTTTCGTTGCACCGGCAGCGCCAGCAATATAAGATATTTTAAACTCCCTTGCTATTATAGCTGCGTGACAAGTAGCACCGCCCTTGTCTGTTATTATCCCTGAAATTTTTGGATTTCTTTTAATTGAGGAGACAAAATCAGGATTTATAAAAGAGGTTACCAAAATCTCTCCTTGGCTCAGCATTTCAACCTCTTCTTGAAATTTTACAAGTCTTACAATACCGCGAACTATTCCAGGACTAGCCCCAGTTCCTTTTAAAAGAACTTTGTTGCCCATTATTGGAAAGGTATCACAAATTTACTGAAGATTAAAGTAACCTATTACAATTAAACTCATAGTTGAAACCAGTAATTGCTTCTTGATATACTTCAACCAATCGGTTCGTATGGATGTCCATCAACGCTTTTCCTAGAAAGGGGAGGTGTCCTCGTGCTAGTAGAAGTTGTGAAAGTGCTTGCCGGTCAGGCCCCAGAATGGGTCGAAAAGGCACTAATTGGAGTCAGGTTCAACGCCACGAATCTACCTGACTCCATCATGATGTACAGTCACGCATTCGTGGGAAGGGGTTTAGAGCTGCGATATGGCTACGCGGTTTCAGCAAGGGAAGCTTCACGAGCTCTGCTAGCTGCGAACAAACCGTACGCAGCTAACTGGTTTAGTAGCCTTTTGATCGGTGAGGGGTCACTGGCCATGGCGTTAAGTCGCGAGGAGGCGAAGATCATCGTCCAGTAGGCTGAAACAACCTATGCTCATCAACGGGGCTCTCTTGTTTGGGGGCCCCATTCATTTCCTTACCTTCATTATTTTTCCGTGGCCGGGGATTATGAAGTCAGCGAGTTTAATTACTTTCTTTCGGCTTTGAATTATTTCGGTCATATCGTCAATATAAGGATCGGGCCTGTTTATATCGAGAACTTGCTTTTCGTTGTCTTTCCACCAAAATACATCGCCAATTACGGCGTAGGTGCCCTCGTCTGTAGGAACTATCAGAGAAACGCCGTCTTCGCTGTGGCCGGGTGTTGGAATTATTTTTAGATCTGTGCCGGGAATTTTTCCGTTGTGATCAATTTGTTTATCGCCGTCGTAAATTTCTTCCTCATTTAAAACTTTTGCGTTTTCAAACATACCGGTCAAAAGGGTGTGGTCGGTGTGGAAGTGGGTGAGGAGGACAAAATCTATGTCAGTTGGCTTTAAACCTTCTTTGGCTAGCTCATCTATCAATCTTTGGCGGTTGCAACCAGGATCGACAATAATGTTTAAATTATTGCTTTGAACTAGAGTAACAGTGGAACTGGCAATCCACCCGTTTTCTACTTGTTTAGCGTACCCTTCAATCAAAACTTTTACTGTATTCATAAACTAAAACTAATGTGGAATTTGTTTATTCAGTTCGAGAATTTTTTGAAGATTCTCGCTTTTTGACTCGTTTTCAATTTGACTTATAACACCATTTGCCAACTTTGGCAACAACTCTGAAAGGATCATTTGATGAAAGAAAGTTATAATTTGAACTACCTCATTATCACTAACAAGAGGCGGGTAAATTGTCACTCCCTCAAAAGGATTGTACTTACCCCAATCACCTGTAACCGCCTTTGTCCAGCGAGTTGAGGAATTAAAACTAACATTTGCAGGCAAATCTCTAAAATTTAGGTATGAATGGAAAAAATTAGCTTGGCCTATGTGAGCAATTGGATGTCTCCCTGCAGTCCAAAAAACTTCTCCAATTTCCTTATCCCAGCCCCAAAATTCTTTTAATGTATTTGCGATTTCGTTTTTTGTAGGAAATGTTTTATATAAATGGAACACAATTAACCATTCAATGTAGGCAAAAGTGCTTGCCCAAAGCGAAGCTTCTCGCAAAAAGTAGTACTCTAGAGTTGAATTTAACTCATTTGAAAGGGTTTTGAGATAGCCCTCCCAGTTATTCGCCTTTTTTCTAACGGCATCTGATTGAGCTTGGGAAACATTATCCATAATTCTTAATAATTTGGAAAATTATAGCTCAATGGGAAAATTTATGCCATTGAGTAACATATTTTGAAAAGTTAGTTTCCGTGATATAATCCAAGCACATGTCTAAAGTGGAATTTGTAGTTGAATTGTTTGAAGATCCGGCTGTTGGTGGCTTTGTTGCTGATGTGGTCAATTTACCGGGTTGCATGTCTCAAGGAGAAACTAAGGAAGAAGCGCTCGAAAATATAGGAAAGGCTATAAAGGCTTACTTATAAGAAACTTAACGGCTAAATTCCAAAACAGGCACCTCTAAGACTTTCTCCGGTTTCCTGCTGCTTTGGGCAAGTTCATCAATTTTTTTTGAAATTTCGGCAGAATAGTATTTTTCGCCACATTGGGTACAAACTTCCACTGGAACGTCTTTTATCACAAGAAGTTTTCCTTCCCAACGAAAGTCCACATCAATTTTTTTTACTTCAGTTGTTCCTTTACAAAAGTAGCACTCTTTCATAGCCGACTTTTTACCTTTCTACTCCTTGTTTTATAATCCAACCATTTAGGAGTCTTGGGCTCATAAACCGTTATTATCAATATTCTATCATCTTTTTTACCACAGACAACATGCAAGCTCCTATTTTTGAGTTTTGCACCAACTAGAACACTTTCGCCTCTAGGATCTTGCGGGTAATTCTCGATAATCTCGCCGAATAAAATTGTTTCTTCGATTTCCTTTACTGTTATATGTTCTACTTGTCTTTCAACATGTGCATGCTCCGAAAGGTCATACTGGTTGAGCCTAATTTTACTTATTATTTCTTTTAGAATCATCTGGATAAATTAAACCATAAAATACTTAGCGCAAACAAGCAGTCATGTCCAACCCGTAATGGAAATCTATGAATTTAGCTAGTGCGCTCGCATGAGGTGGAACTCTCCCTTGATATCTCCATAAGGAGTGGTCGCTACCATTGTTCCCGATATGAGAGAGGTCGTAAAATTACCTTGCATGGAAAAAGTACCACCACCAGCGCTGACCGTACCAAAGTCCAGCCTACTGCTGCTAACCCTTATATTTATCGGGCTGGCGCCTGTGTCAGCAGTGCACTGTTTTGGTACCGTAATGTTGCCGTAACCGGGAACGGCTGTACTGCCTGTTGAGCAAAGATTAGTGTAGCGAATGGTGCCAGAAGCCGTATTACCTGATACTTTGTTGATTATCAATGTAATGTCGCCTTCTTCATAAATTGTTGTGGTCCCAGGCCCAGTTGCAAATTTACCATATAATTGTAGGCCCTTACCCCTGATCGAAGAGGTCCAGGTTCCGCGAAGATCGCGAGCGGGAGTTAGATTTCCAATCAGTGGAGTTGGTACCTTTATTGATTTAAGTTTTTGTTCGACGGATTTAAGCAGTGGAGAAGGCCCTCCTGCAACGTACATTCCAACAGCCACAACACCTGCTATTAATCCTAAAACAATTAGAAGTGCAAAAATTGAAAATCCTTTTTCGTTTCTCATAATTAAACTCCCCGTCAAGATTACAAATTAATTGTATCACAAAATTTATTTCAGCAATTGAAAGCAAAGCCGAATTTTGATAAAATTAGCTCCGCTTGCCGCGGTGGCGGAATTGGCAGACGCGCACGGTTTAGGACCGTGTGGGGCAACCCGTGGGAGTTCAACTCTCCCCCGCGGCACCATTTCGGGGTGTAGCTCAGTTGGTTAGAGCGCGCGCTTTGGGAGCGTGAGGTCGCACGTTCGAATCGTGTCACCCCGACCATTGCGGAGTTGTGTAATGGTAGCACAGCGGCCTTTGAAGCCGTTTGTCCAGGTTCGAATCCTGGCTCCGCAGCCAAAGGTATTGTTTAAAATGACAAAAAGTATGGTGCTTTTTAACTCCCTTCTCAACATAAACAACTGGCAAGAGGGGGAAGACAGTGAAAAATTCCGCTTTATTCTTGAAGATTATTTCAAAACCAAAGTTCATCTTGTTAATTCGGGCAGAAGTGCTATTTATTGTTTTTTGAAGGCGCTAAAAATAGGAGAAGGTGACGAAGTAATTATCCAGGCTTACACCTGCAACGCTGTACCTAACCCAATCATTTGGGCAGGAGCAAAACCTGTTTATGTTGATATAGACCCAGAAACCTTGAACGCTGCTATTGACGATTTAGCTTCCAAAATATCCTCAAAAACAAAATTAATTATTATCCAACACACTTTTGGCCGATCAGCAGAAATGGAAAAAATTTTAGAACTAGCAAAAAAGTGGGGAATCTACGTTTTAGAGGACTGTGCCCACAGCCTTGGTGCGCTTTACAAAGAAAGGAGACTTGGAACATTTGGCGATGCAGCTATCCTTTCTTTTGGCCGAGAAAAGGTAATTTCGTGCCTTACTGGCGGGGCATTGGTCGTTAATAACTCAAAATTGGAGAAGGAAGTTTCGCTGTTCATCTCAAGCTTGCCACCTTTTTCAAGAAGACAGCTTATCAAGGAAGTTTTAAACTTTTTTAGCTGGAGGACTATTTTTCGTAAAATTTATTTCAATAAAACGGGAGATAAGTTAATTAAATTTCTTTATAAATTTGATTTTATCAATGTAGTTACAAGCAAAAAGGAGCTTGTTGGGGAGAAACCTTTCTGGTATCCAGCCAGCTTTCCAAATGCTTTGGCCCGCCTTGCGATCAGCGAATTTGAAAATCTAGATAAATATAACCGGCAGCGAAACGAAGTGGCATATTATTATCTAAAAAATATAAAAAATCCTGATTTTAGTCTTTTGCCAGCTCATGATGGTATTTATTTAAGAGTTGTCGCTCTTCACAAGGATGCTCCTGAAATCTTAGCTCAAGCTAGAAAAAGAGGCTTTTGGTTTGGAAACTGGTACAACTGCCCAATTTATCCGGAAGCTGCAGACAAAGAAAAATTGGGCTACGAGGTTGGATCTTGCCCGAATGCAGAAAAAGCAGCGATGGAAACAATAGATCTTCCGAATTATTTAGGTATTTCGTTTGAAGAAGCAGGAAAAGTAGTTGATTTTATCAACAATTGGGGCAAATGAACTACTCTGTTCGCGAAATTACAAACAAAGAAACCTGGGAAAATTTTTCCTTAAACGCTTCACCAAATACTTTTCTCCAATCCTGGAATTGGGGAGAGTTTAATTCTGCTTTAGGCAGAAAAATCTGGCGTCTCGGGCTTTTCGAAAACGATAAGTTAATCGGAATTTGTTTGTTAATCAAATACCAAAGTCGTTTCGGTAACTACCTATACGCTCCTAGGGGGCCTATTCTCTACTGGAAAAATTGGAAAGAATTTGACCACCTTTTCGAGAAAATTAAAGATATCGCAAAGAAAGAAGCTGCAATTTTTGTAAAAACAGATCCTCTTTTGCCTGCGGAAGAGCCTATTTACAACGAATTTAAAGAACGAAAATTTGTCTCGGCGGAAACTTTTATCCAGGTAGAAGATGCCTGGCTGCTACCGCTTGAAAAAACAGAAGACGAATTACTAAACGACATGCGAAAAACCACCCGCTATCTAATACGAGCAGAAGAAAAACAAGGTGTAAAAATCGAACAGTCAAATAAAGTCCCTGACGCAAAAAAGTTTGTTGGCCTTCTTTATAGCACCGCAACCAGGAAAGGTTTTATAAACCATCCAAAGGAATACTACATCAAACAATTTGAAATTTTGGGTGGGGAAAACGAACAAAAAATATTCATCTCCAAAAAAGGCAGCAAAACACAGGCAATGGCTATAATTTCGTTTTATGGAGAGGCAGCTTGTTACCTGCATGGCGCTTCGCTACCAGCTGAAAAGGGAAGCTCCGTCGGTTATTTGCTTCAATGGGAGGCTATAAAAGAGGCAAAGCGGCGAGGCTGTAAATATTACAACTTCTGGGGGGTGGTAAAAGATAAACATTTTTACCATGGGCATCCATGGTATGGCTTTAGTTTATTTAAACGGGGCTTTGGTGGCTTTAAATATTCCTACATCCGAGCTCAAGACTACCCATTAAGCTCAAAGTACTACATATATAAAGCCACCGAAAAGGCTCGCAGACTTCTGCGAAGAGTACGCTACGGCTATTGGGAAGACTAACATGTCAAAAGAGGAAAATCTCCTTAACAAAATTTTATGGCTTTACTACACAGCTAACGCTTTAGCTGGCATTTTCCTTAACGTTTTTTTATTTACTCTGGGTGGGTTTAAAGCTACCATCACCTACAATTTAATCGCTTTAATCTCTCTTTATATCTTTTATGTAATTTCTGCTTGGTCTCTGCGAAGATTTTCTTCGACCCAATTAATTAGATTCGGTTTACTAGCTGGTTCCTTATGCTATCTTTCGGTTGTAATTCTAAGAGAGCAGGCAATTAATTATCTGATTCCACTTGGTATACTTGCTGGAGCGGCCGCTGGCAATTTCTGGCCTGGTTTTAATCTCTCTCAATTTATACTTACGGAAGAAACTTCCCGACACGCTTTCTTTGGCAGACAAAATTTTTTAGGTACTATCGCCAACATCTCCGGCCCTCTTATTAGTGGAGCGATTATTGGTTTATCGGGCATTTTGGCAACTAAATTGCTTGGGTATACCGTTGTCTTTTCGATTGTTTCCATTTTTATGTTTTTTACTTTCCTAGAAGCTGCGAAGCTACCAGAACATAAAGGAGTGGATTTCTCCGTCTTACACATTTTCGAACATATCAGAGGCCGAAACTGGAAAATCGTTCTCTCCCAACAGTTTTTAAATGGTTTTTGGGATACCTCGCTTGGTTTAATTATAATAATTCTCATCTTCGTAATCGTGAAACAAGAGTTCACACTCGGTTTGCTGAACTCCCTAGCCGGTGTAGTATTTGCAATAGCCAACATTATGGCGATACGAATACTTCAGAAAAACAGAAAATCAATTTTACTTGGGATGATTTTTCCACCATTGGGAATACTAATATTCTTCTTCATGCAAAATTTTATTGGAATAATTATTTTAGTTACCTTGTTTTACATTTTTTACCCACTAATAGATATTACGCTTAAAAAAAGTTACTTCGATACGATAGATGAAGCAGAAGGTTCTTGGCAAAATAAATACCATTTCCTAATTGAGAGGGAAACCGTCTTGGATCTTGGCAGGTTCGCAACTTATCTTATTCTATTCGCATTTTTTACACCTACAAACCAACTTCAAGTTGCAAAGGCTTGGTTACTGGTAGTACCAGTACTAATATTTGCAGTTGGGATACTTCAATTTTACAGATTTAAGCAAACGCCAGCTTAACCTCGCTATGTTATAATAATTGCAACTTACACGCGCGAGTAGCTCAGCGGTAGAGCGTCTCCTTGCCAAGGAGAAGGCCACGGGTTCAAATCCCGTCTCGCGCTCCATTTTTGTATCCTATATTTCTTGAAACTCTTTGACAAAAATAAAATTCTATTGATAGTATAGATTAATTAAATGGGCAAGACTACCAAATTTCTTTTAATTCTCTTTTTTTGGCCGATAATTTTGTTTGTTTTTTTCTTTTTGGTTTTGATTTCTTTTTCTAGTATTGTAAAGAGCCAGGACATTAACCTTTTTATAGCTGGCTCATCTCGAAATCTGTATGAGGAAACCTCAAAAAACACAAGTAAAGTGTTATCAACAATTGATGCTAAAGATAGTAGAGCCGCTTTAATTGATAAATTCCTAGCAAAACACCGCTCTCCAATGATTGGCCTTGGAAATACTTTTGTTGAAGCTGCAGATAAACACGGTCTGGACTGGAGATTACTACCCGCTATTGCTTTCCAGGAATCAAATTTAGGAAAAAAAGCACCAGCCGGAACATACAACCCATTTGGTTGGGCTATATACCCAGGATCGAAAATAGGATTTAGTAGCTGGGATGAAGCAATAAATCTTGTTGCTGCAAGCTTTAAGAAAAATTATTCCGACAAGGGCCTTACTGAACCTGAAACAATTGTTTCTAAATATACAGCAGCGGAAAGTAGTCCCAGATGGGTTTTCGCCGTAAAAGCGGCTATGAATGAGATTTCAGCAAACGAGTATTAATACATGAAAACTTGACATACCTACTATCCTTTGCTAAAATCCACACTTCACTTTCGCAAAATCAGGCGAAAGTTTTTTTTGACTCTCGAAGCCCCGATCTAATCGGGGCAGCATGTTAAATATACCATTACGGGTATCTGCCATAACCTTTATAGCAATTGCAGCTTTATTGGTTAGCCCCACAATTTCAAAATCTCAAGATAGTTTGAAGGCTTATGATGAAAAGTCTTTGTCCACTGTTTCTTCAAAAATCAACCAAAATGTGCTTACTATAACCATAAAAGCACGCAAGGACAATCGAAAAGAAAGACTAGAAAAATTTCTCTTAGCACAAGGTTCCTCCCTCGCATCTGAAGCTAGTAATTATATTGAGGTTGCAGATAGATACGATCTAGATTGGAGACTACTCCCAGCAATTTCAGGCGTTGAGTCGCAGTTTGGCCGCATGATCCCAGGCGGCTCGTACAATCCATACGGCTGGAACAATGGAAATGCTTATTTCGGCAACTGGAGCGAGTCTAGCGAGTTTGTTGCATTCAATATAAAATCGCGCTGGGGGAGCCTTGGAAAAATTACACCTTGGAAAATCGGTCCCTACTATGCAGCCTCTCGCACATGGGCAACTAGGGTTGACTCTTGGATGAATGTGATTGGTCAGTACGAATAAAGTCGCTAGATGATATAATTCTAGCGTGGATGCTCGTTTATTTACGGCTGTAATAGCTTCTAAAACTCTGCGTACTACTATCAGACTACTTGGTGGCGGCGCGACTGCGGCGCCTGGGCTTTTAGCAGAATATATCGATTCTACTGCGCTACAGAAATTAGCAAAATATTACACATCATTAATTTTCGTCACAGGCACAAACGGTAAGACAACAACAGCGAGACTTTTGGGTAACATCCTAGAGTATGGGGGATTTTCCTTTATTCACAATCGCTCGGGATCTAATCTGCTGCGTGGCATAATCGGCGCATTGATTGATAATTTTGGTAATCGAAATACTAATATCGCGCTACTAGAGGCCGACGAAGCCACCCTGCCTTCTGCGATTAGGCAAACAAACCCAAATATTATTATCTTTAATAATCTGTTCAGAGATCAGCTAGATCGCTACGGGGAGGTAGACAAAATAAGGTCTATCTGGCAGAAAGCCCTCATCCACTTAGATCCTAAAAGTGTAATTATTTTAAATTCGGATGATCACTCAGTAGCGCACCTTGGAAAGGGAAGTAAAGCAACTGTTATTTATTTTGGTCTTGAAGACAAAAATCTTTCAATAGGTAAACCGCCACACGCTTCAGACTTTACGAATTGCATCGCCTGCGGAAAGCAGCTGACTTTCGATGAGGTTTATATGGCTCATCTTGGTAAGTATAGATGCCCAGATTGCAGCCTTATTAGACCAAAACCAGATATTTATGCTAGCAGCGTTAAATTAATTGCAGAAAAAGGTTTTGAAGCAACAATTTCAACACCAAAAGGAGAAATAAAAATAAAAAGCCAACTTCCTGGTCTTTACAATGTTTATAATTGTCTTGCAGCTGCTACGGCTGGAATTGTTTTAGGCATAAAGTTAGAAAAAATAAAAGAAGCGCTGGAACTTTCTACTCCAGCTTTTGGAAGAACAGAACGCTTAGAGTTGGACGGCAAAAAAATTTTTATTGGACTCGTTAAAAATCCAACTGGATTCAATGAAGTAATAAGAACAGTTTTTGAAGGCAGCGGAAAAAAGAATATTTTGATCGCTATTAACGACCTTATAGCTGACGGAAAAGATGTATCCTGGCTTTGGGATGTAGATTTTGAATTTATAGTAAGCAAAATCCGAAAGGTTTGGATAAGTGGAATAAGAGCCTCTGATATGGCTTTAAGATTAAAATATACTGGAGCAAAAAAATTGGAGACTCACATCGACGACAATTTGGAAACAGCTGTAGCGAAAGCTATCGATGGCACCCAGATAGGTGACACCTTGTATATCCTACCCACATACACCGCGATGCTAAAACTTAAAAAAATATTAGCAGAGGCGGGAGTAAGTAGCCAGTTCTGGGAGGATTAGAAACAGTGAATAAAGAACAGCAACCCACAATCAGCAGTAAAAAAACAAGATTGATAATTGGTTGGCTTTATCCAAAGTACATGAGTACTTATGGGGATCGGGGAAATATATTAACGCTTTGGCAGCGTTGCCGATGGCGGGGAATTGAGGTCACTGTAAAGGAATTAGATATGGGGGATAAAATAAATCCAGCATATATTGATCTTTATTTTTTTGGCGGCGGTCAAGACCAAGCACAAAAAATTATCTCTGAAGATCTCCAAAAAGTAAAAAGGGACCCATTGAGAAAAGCCGCTCGTTTAGGCTCTGTTTTTCTAGGAATTTGTGGAGGTTTCCAACTTTTCGGCCACTATTACAGACCGGCAAACGAAATGGATATTCCAGGAATAGGTATTTTAGATATCGTAACCATTGCGGGGAACAAAAGAATGATAGGAAATATTGTGGCTGAGACAAATGAGAAATTAAACATGGACAGAAAACTAATAGTCGGTTTTGAAAATCATAGTGGAAAAACATATTTAGGAAAAAGGGCCGCCCCATTAGGAAACGTTGTAGTTGGGTTTGGTAACAACGGTGAAGACCGCACAGAAGGGGCGTATCAGGGCAATGTCTTTGGCTGTTATTTACACGGCCCACTGCTGCCTAAAAATCCCCAGTTTGCAGATCTTTTAATCGAGCGAGCGCTGGAGAGAAAATACGGACATGTTGTTTTAGAACCGATCGATGACAGCCTAGAACTTGAAACACAAGAAAGTGTAGTCGAAAGAGCCAAAAAGATTCAGTAAATTGATTTCAAACCTATATTTCCCTATAATACAGTTTGTGCCGCGGTGGCGGAATTGGCAGACGCGTACGGTTCAGGACCGTATGAGGCAACTCGTGGGAGTTCAAGTCTCCCCCGCGGCACCATTTCTTATGATTAGAGAGCAAAGATAATTTTAAAAATGTTTAAGCTTACTCCATCGAAAAATGCATTACTTATCGCTCAGCAATATTTAAAGCATGAGTTCAGAAAAATCTTTAATGATGTTACCGATAAAGAAGTCTGGGAAAAAATCGACAGTTCAATAGAAAATCTATTCCATAGAGAAGGCGAACAATCATTCTTGGATTTAGTAGCTGCCATATCAGGTGGATGGAAACTCAAAAGCGTCTTCTATTATTTATCAAGCACCAAATACCGTTGGGAGCTTCGAGAAATTTCTCCCTCCAAATTGATCTTAACAGGAATGTCCCCAACCCTAGATAAATACACAATCAAAAAGTTTAATCGTAATCCTTTACTTTTCGCTAAGACTTGGGAGAATGACAAGAAAATGAGAGAAGAGATTTTGAAAACAGGTTTTTCGGATCACAAAGAAAGAGATCATTTTCCTATTTTTGTTGTTCAAACAATCAAGGGCTTCCGTGTAATAGATGGAATGAGAAGATCTCTCCTTGCCTTGATTAATAATAAAAACAGGATTAGGGCTTGGGTTGGTAGCGAAGTCAGTCCAAAAGGAAAACCTTTGATCGAATCGGGTAATTGTTATTTTTTGTCAAATATATACGAACGTTCTAAAAAACCAGATAAAGATTTGGAAAGCGCTGTCACTAGAATTGCTAGAGAAATTATTGAAAACTACCGCAACGGCAAAATAATCATAACGAAAAGAATTGCCGGGTGGTCACATAATCAAGATATTAAAAGGATCTTTGGAGAATTCAATAAACATGACCCGTCAGATATTAAAAATTGACTTCGTTCGGCAATTAAGAAAAAGGCTGCCTTTGTCAAATTTTTTCAAGAGAAATGAAAATTAAATTTTTGGGCACAAGTGCAGGCTGGCCGCTGCCACGCTTAGGTTGTACTGATGAAATTTGTTCGTCAAAAGATCCTCGGGATACTCGAACCCGTAGCCAAGCATTAATAAATGACATTTTATTACTTGATGCCGGTCCGGACACCTATGAACACCTAAGGAGAACAGATATAGATCCAACAAAAATCAGAGCTGCTGCGATAACTCACGAACATTCTGATCACACCTTTGGTCTTTGGGACCTTTCTCATATTTACACGGAGACTGGTAGGCTAAAACCTAAAATATTTATTCACCCAAAAACCCTTGCAAAAATTCGCTTCATGTTTTTTCCTAATGAATACGAAATAGTAAAGGTTGAAACAGTTAAAGCCCTAGAAAACTTAGAAACAACTTTTGAAAACCTAACCTTAACTTTTTTGCCTGTAGAACATACCAATTCGACGTTTGGGATATTAGTGAAAGAAGGCAAAAAGAAATTTTTTTGGGCACCAGATTTTAAGTCGTTGCCAAAAAATACAGCCAAAGTAGTAGAACATGCCGATGCAATTGCGATTGACGGCTCCGAACTAAAGGTACAAACGAGGGGGCATGAAACGATTATGGAAGGATTAGAATTAGGAAAAAGGTTAAACGCAAAATCTATCTACTTTATCCATCTTGGGCATCGCACACTACCGCACAAAAAACTTGAAAAGCTGATTAAAAAAGTTGGCGGGGAGAATTTCAACATAGCTTACGACAGCTTAGAAATAATTATTTGAATTTAAAAACGAGTTTTGAAACTAGATTACTTGGAAAAGCTTGTTATAATTTGTTTAAGCTCTTATAAATAACCTATCGAAATGAAATTAAAAAAGAATTTTAAAGCAGGACCGATAATTTTAATAGGTTTGGGGGTAATTTTTTTACTAAACAATTTTGGGATTTTATCTTGGGATATTTGGACAAATCTATGGAAATTCTGGCCAGTGATAATTATCTTGATTGGGATCGAATTCATAGTAGGGCAATCAATTTCCTTTAGAAGTTTAGTTGTAGTAATATTACTTATATTTTTGATTCCAATTTTTTTGACTTTCAACCCGTTTACCAGAAACCCACTTGCTACCAACACTCTTAAAATCTCTGAGCCTCTTGGAAGTTTGACAAGAGCGAAAATAATTATCGATATGCCAGCGACAAATCTTACGATTAATGCGCTCGGCAACGACACCTCGAAACTTGTTGAAGGAAAAGTTGTTTATAGTAAAGCTGTAAATAAACCGGAAATAGTAAAGCAGGATACTTTTGGGCAGGAAATTTTTACTCTAAAGCAAAATATCACTCCTGGTTTACCATTTATTTCTTCCCTACAGAACAAAACCGAGCTTTCAGTTACAAGGCAGATTCCAATCGAAATACAAATCACCACTGGAGCATCAAAAGAATCTCTTGATTTAACGTCCCTTAGGGTCAACTACTTGGAAATTAACTCTCAGGCTTCGGATTTGAAAATATCTTTCAACTCATCTTACTCATCGAATGCGAAAATTAAAGCAAAGGCTTCAAACCTAGATATAAAGATTCCAAAAGAAATTGAGGCTCGAATAAAAATAACTTCACCAGTTAAAAACATATCTGTAGATTCCCGTTTCAGAAAAAATAACGACGAGTATAAGAGCAGCAAATTTGATGCAGCTTTTATTAGAGTAGACATTCAAATTGAGGCCGTTGCGAGTTCAATTTCGATCAAGTAGTGCTTGACAGCTAATTTAGCTGTAACTATAATTTAATACTGATATATGGCAACTAATTGTTCTCTCATAATTATGTTGGTCACCCCCTCCTTTATTAAAGGGGGTTTCCACCACGGGGGAACGTTTTAAGGTAGTTAAGCATAACTAAAACGGAAACCCCCGAAAGGGGGTTTTTTCGTGGAGGGTCCCGATCTACCGGGATAAGAAGGAAGGCCAAACTGGGGACTTTCTCTAGTCGGGGTTAAAAATCCTCGCCCCTCCATTTATGGGAATTAGGCAGACCGTAGTGGGCTCAACTCCCACAATTCCCACCGACTTTGGTCATAGACCCTAGAGGAAAGATATCAAATCAGAAGAGGGGAGAGGAGTCAATATTGCTTACCCAACAAGACGTCTATCGAATATTGAGCGAGGCATTGGGAGAATCGGAGTCAACGAACGACTAACTCATCTACACAGGGTTATCGCTAATCTTCGCAGCGACGGTTGGGGAAGACTTGTAGACAAGTGGTTGGGAGAAAACCCAGCTACAAAAAGAGGGCTACGCTGGCAGGGAGGTCTCGATGAAACAACAAGAACCCTCCAAGCTATGAGTTAGGCGGCTTGAACGGAAGATTAGAGGGGATTGTTAGGCTCCAGCCATGCACCAGCTGGAGCCCCTCTCCTTAAACCCTTTACTTTATTTAATAGAAATAAGCGTCTTTATTTGATATAATCCGCTTTGCGGATTGTTTCCTTGCAGGATATAATCCGCTCCTTATGGAACTTGTACCAATGGTAATTAAAAAAGACCCACAAGGTGAGCGGGCCTATGATATTTACAGCAGACTACTTGAAGAGAGGATTATTTTTATTAGCGGCACAATTACAGATGAGGTTGCCAACATCGTAATTGCAGAACTACTTTACTTAGAAAATGAAGGGATGGATAGAGATATAAGTATCTATATAAATTCACCGGGTGGTTACGTCCATTCCACACTGGCAATTTACGACACAATGAAATTTGTGAGAAGTGATATCTCAACCGTCTGTGTTGGTATGGCGGCATCTGGCGCTGCAGTAATTCTTGCTGGTGGTAAAAGTGGTAAGCGTTTTGCTCTACCGAATTCAAAAATAATGATTCACCAGCCAATGACCGAAATCTCTGGTCAAGCAACGGATATAAAAATACACGCAAACGAAATATTAAAAATGAAAAGGCGCCTCAGTGAAATTCTGGCAAAAGAAACAAATCAAGCTATCTCGCAAGTAGAAAAAGATACAGAAAGAGATTTCTTTATGACTAGCCTTGAAGCTAAAAAATACGGTATAATAGACGACGTTATAGAAGTTAAAAAAGAAAAAGTTCTTCCAACAGTTGGCAAATAAGTTTCCTTACGCAGTTGGTTAGACCTGCCTGACGGCCCGCTTCGCGAGGCGAGCGAGGCAGGGCGCTTCGTTGTAGAAAATTATGGGCTCGTAGCTCAGTTGGTTAGAGCGCTTCGTTGACATCGAAGAGGTCAGAGGTTCAAGTCCCCTCGAGCCCACCAGAATTTTCGCAACATGGGAAGCGTGTTAAATCGCGAAGGCGTATGTTTAACTCTTCCACCGTCTACCATTAGAATTTTTTAATCACAATCCAGTTAATTTTTTCTTTTTCGACTAGATCTTTTACTTTACTATCTCTCCCAATAAGAAAGGCTTGATCCAAGGTGAAAACGCCTAGCCGATTGATTTTACTTTCGGAAGGTAAAGCTAGGATTATTCCAAATCGTTCGACTTTTTTACCACCTACTTCAACTTCGTACAAAACAGCGTCCCCCTTACTCAACGATAGGGGATCAACCACCTTTTTAGCGATAATTAAACTACCGGATTTGTAATCACCGATTGTCTCCCCAGAAATACGAAATAGACGATAACCCGATGATAACCTTGTGAAATAAATCCCAACTACTACAATAATTACAACTGCAATCGTAACCAAGCTTAATAAAACATATTTTTTACTATAGTTCATCTTCAGAAAAAGTTTCTTTTTCACTTTATTAATTATATCTCGCTAGAGAAACAATATAAAGCTACAGCTTTCTGCGTCGATTACTCCTAGTCAAAATGGAATTTAGTCAATTCTTGACGTTTTAGCTTCTTTGAAGCATACTTAAAATAATGACTGAAATCCAACCAGAAAAACATAACGAATATATAGACCCAACACAAGGACGGGGACATTCAAGAGTTCATCTTCCAACTGGAAGGGTGATCTTGAACAATTTTCTAGGCGGGCTTGCTTGGGGAGTCGGCACAGTCCTCGGCGCTACCATTGTAGTCGGGCTTGTCATAATTATTCTCAGCAAGATAAGTTCTATTCCTATCATAGGGGATTTTATCGGCAACATTTTAAATGAAATTCAGCGCCCAATAGCGCACTAATAAATAACTTAGCTTTTTAAATACCTATTATTGACGAGCCAATTAAAAGGTGTTAAAGTGTAAAAGTGAGAAAAACCAAAGCCCTAGATTGCACAACTACCGCCAGCTCTTCCTAGAGGAGGTTGTCTATTGCGTGGCTTCACAACCTCCTAACGGGAGGTTTTTTGTTGTTTTAAAAATGGAATCTTAAAGACATGGAAAATATAAAAAACGAAAATTATTTGGATAATGTACGCCATTCAGCTTCTCACTTACTCGCCGCAGCGGTAATTAAACTTTGGCCAGATACCAAGCTAGGAATTGGACCAACCATTAAAAACGGATTCTACTATGACTTTTCCTTTAAGAAACCCATATCCGAAGAGGACCTTCCAAAGATTGAGGCGGAAATGAAAAAAATCTTGAAAACTTGGGACAAATTTACTCATATAGAAAAATCTATTGAGGAGGCAAAAAAGATTGAAGCTAACCAACCTTTCAAATTGGATCTTATTAGGGAACTTTGCAAAACTACAAACAAAGTTTCATTCTATAAATCAGGTAATTTTATTGATCTTTGCAAAGGCGACCACGTTGACAATGCGAAGGATATCGGGCCATTCAAACTTTTAACAATCGCTGGCGCATATTGGCGTGGTAGTGAGAACAACCCAATGCTTACCCGAATCTATGGAACTTGTTTTATCACCCAAGAAGAACTCGATAACTACTTAAAACAGCGAGAGGAAGCAAAAAATTACGATCATAGAAGAATTGGTCGCGAGTTAGATCTTTTCAGTTTTCATAATGAAGCTCCAGGGTTTGTATTTTGGCACCCAAAAGGAATGCTCCTACGGGAAGCGCTAATGGGTTTTTACAATAAATTGCAAAAATCTGCTGGCTATCAATTAGTCTCCACACCGATTCTTTTATCCGAAGAATTGTGGCATCGATCAGGACATTGGGAAAATTACAGAGACAAAATGTATTTTGTAAATCAAGCTGGCAAAAAACTGGTTCTAAAACCAATGAACTGTCCTGGTATGATTTTAATTTATAAGGAGCGCCCTCATTCGTATCGTGATCTACCAATAAGACTCGCTGAGATGGGCGAGGTTCATCGCTACGAACAGTCTGGAACTCTCAACGGTCTATTTAGAGTCAGAGCCTTTCGTCAAGACGACGCCCATATTTTCGCTACCGAAGATCAAATTGAATCAGAGATTAAAAATATTATTGATTTAACTCTGAGGTTTTACAAAATACTAGGCTTTCCTGAAGTTTCGATTGAACTCTCAACCCGCCCAGAAAAGTCTATGGGAAATAAGAAAACATGGGATAAAGCAGAAAATACTCTAAAAAAAGTTCTAAATAATCTTAAATTAAACTACAAGATTAATGAAGGCGAAGGGGCCTTTTACGGCCCAAAAATTGATTTCCATATTAATGATTCACTCTCACGCTCTTGGCAATGTGGTACGATTCAATTAGATTTATTTATGCCAGAAAAGTTTAATCTTACTTACACAGACAGCGACGGAAAACCAAGACAACCAGCAATGATACATAGAACTATAATTGGTTCTCTACAGCGATTTGTTGGTGTCCTAGTTGAGCATTTCGGTGGCGCATTTCCCCTTTGGCTATCTCCAATCCAAGCAATAATAATCCCAATAGCTGAAAGGCATAATCAATACGCTACTGAGTTAAGAAACGAATTCCTAAACAAAAAATTACGTATTGAGGTTGATTCCAGAAACGAAACAATGCAAACAAAGATACGAGACGCAGAGCTGCAGAAAATTCCATATATGCTTGTTGTTGGAGATAGGGAACAGGTCCAAAAAAAGGTTGCGGTTCGATCTAGGGGAAAAGGAGATGAGGGCTCAGTTTTAATCGGGGATTTAATTAATCGATTAGAAAAGGAGGTCGAGAATAGAGAATAGTACCGAAAAACATGTTTCCAATTTAAACACAGTGGCAGCCACTTTAGGTGAAATTGACAAGAGAATAATTTCTCTGGTAGACTATGCAATCGATCGGATAAGATCCAGAAGAAAAAATTGCAAATGATAGGAACCGAATCTACAATAATTTATTTATCTAAAAGGCCGTTTGAGTTGGTTCGCGAAAACGCAATTTCCAAACTAAAATTAAAAGATTATTTTTCGAATTCATTGGGAGGAGAGAACAATTAGAAAATACTATCGGATCAATCAAAATATCCGTGCTGAAAAAGTACGACTACTAGAAGAAAATGGGAAACAAATTGGAATTATTAGAATCGATGAAGCAAGGGAGAGAGCAAGGAATTCTAATTTGGACTTAGTAGAGGTATCCGGCCAAGCAGATCCACCGGTCGTAAAAATTATTGATTTTAAAAAATTTAAATACGAGGAAGATAAAAAAGAAAGAAAAATTAAACAGAAAACAAAAGAAATCGAAACAAAGGAGATCTGGTTAAGCCCTACCATTGATGATCACGACTTGGAGATAAGGATGAATAGGGCAAAGGAGTTTTTCGAAGAAGGTAACAGGGTCCAATTAACGATAAAATTTGCTGGTAGAGAGATTGTTCACCCAGAAATCGGGTGGTCAATATTGGAAAAAGCAACCTCTATGCTAGACGGTATTGGGGAAAAGGATTCAGAACCTCGGTTGGTTGGTAAGAACTTAGTAGTTGGCCTTAAGCCTTGTAAAAAACATTAGGATACTTTTTATGAAACAGAAATCCAGAAAGACAGCTGAAAAAAGATTCAAGGTAACAGGATCAAAAAAAATATTGCGTGGGCATGCTTATTCGTCACACTTAAAAACGAAAAAATCAAAAAGGCGACTGCGCAGACAAAATGAACCACAATCAATAACTGGGGGATTTAGAAAAAAGTATAAAAAGATATTAGGAGTATAAAAATGGCAAGGATAAGAAGAGGAACCACTGTAAATAGAAAACATAAAAAAATTTTAAAAGCAGCAAAGGGCTTCAGGGGAACGAAAAGCAAGCTTTTTAAAGTAGCTAAAGAAGCTGTGATGCACGCAGGAGCGTACGCTTTTTCAGGACGTAAAGAGAGAAAAAGACAAAAAAGAACGCTTTGGATCGTTCAAATAAACGCTGCTCTTAAAAACCACAATTTAACCTACAGTAATTTTATTAAAGGCTTATCCTCTGCTAAGATTCAGCTTGATCGTAAAATCTTATCCGAGATAGCAGCAAGCGACGAAAAAACCTTCAAACAAATTGTCGAAGAGGCAAAGACCCACATATAACCCATAGCTAATAATTTCTCCGCCCTATAGTGGTTGACAATTCACATATTTCCTGTTATAATAGTCACAATTAGTCCTATGTCGGGGAGCTCATGTAGGGCAGGCGTGAGCTTCCCATCTTAGGACTAATTTTTTTCTTTCAAACTAGCCTCGACTATGTTAGAATTAGTTCTTATGGTACTAGACCTCAATGAAATCGAACGACTAGCTTTAAAAGAACTTTCCCAAGCAAAAACGGGTGCGGCTTTAGAAAAGATACGTATCAAATATTTTGGACGAAGGAGGGGTATTTTACAAAATGTTACTAAACAGATTCCGAAATTACCAAAAGAACAAAAAGCAGGAATTGGAACAAAAATAAATAAACTCAGAACAAAACTTGAGCAGTTATTAAACCAGCAAGCAAAACCCGTATCGATTAAAAAAGAGTCCTCAGTTGATTTAACTACTCCCGGAAAAGAAATCGATCTAGGCGGCACACACCCGCTAACTTCAGTAATTGATGAAGTTAAGGAAATTTTCCACTCCCTCGGATTTTCTTGGATTGACGGACCCGAAGTTGAGCTAGATGCATACAACTTTCAAAAGCTCAATATGCCCCAAAATCATCCCGCAAGAGACGTACAACAGACATACTATATTAACGATGAGTTACTACTTCGAACCCACACAAGTAGTATGCAGGTTAGGTATATGGAGGACCACAAGCCGCCAATAAGAGTGTTATTTCCAGGTCGCTGCTACCGACGCGATATGCCAGACAGCACCCATCTTCCCTCTTTCTATCAAATAGAAGGGCTGCTCATCGATGATGCCTCCAAAATGTCTGATTTGATTGGCACACTAGACTACTTTGCGAAATCATTCTTTGGAAAGAATTTAAAAACTAGAGTTTACGGTCACCATTTTGCTTATACAGAACCTTCAATCGAAATGGAGGTTTATTACCCAGGCAAGGGTTGGCTCGAGATATTGGGTGCAGGAATGGTTAATCCAATTGTCTTAAAAAATGGCCGAATTGACCCAAACAAATTCAGGGGTTGGGCGTTTGGGATGGGCCCAGATAGACTCGCCCTGCTCAAATACGGGATTAGCGATATTAGAAGTCTGTATAACAGCGATCTTCGTTTTTTGAAGCAATTTTAATATGAAAGTACCGCTTTCTTGGTTAAAAGAATACGTCGAAATAAAAGAGGGAACCGAAAGACTTGCTGAAGATTTATTGTTATCAGGCACAAAGGTTGAAAGTGTTGAAAAAGAAAAGGAAGATGTAATTTTTGATTTTGAAATTACCCCAAATCGATCAGATTGTCTCTCAATAATTGGGATAGCAAGAGAGGTTGCTGCTATTTACAACCGGCGGCTGACTGTCCCAGCGGCATTTTCTGAGACACAGAAGGAAATTGAAAGTACAAAAAAGATAAATCTAGCTGTTTTGGACAAAAGCTTGTGTCCATACTACAGTATTGGAATTATTGATGAACTAAAGGTTTCCCAATCGCCTATGTGGCTTTCAGAAAGGCTAGAAAAATCCGGTATCAGAAGCTTATCCAATATAGTCGATATCACAAACTATGTCATGACCGAAACCGGACAACCAATGCATGCTTTTGATTACGATAAAATCAAGGGAAAAATGGTACTACGCAGTTCAAAAGAAGGAGAAGCTGTTACTACGCTAGACGGAGTGGAACGAAAGCTTCCCAGTGGTGCAATAATTATCGAAGATTCTGAAAAACTAATTGATTTAGCGGGGCTTATGGGAGGAGCTTCAAGTGAAATAGATAAAAACACTAAAACAGTAGTGCTACATGTACCAGTATACGATTCTCTTTCTGTACGGCGCGCCTCACAGGCTTTGGGGCTACGAACTGAGGCATCGAACAGATTTGAAAAGAAATTGGATCCGGCAGCCCACCGATACGCTTTTGAGCGAGCTTACTCCTTAATGAAACCTCTAGCTGGAGGAAAATTAGCTTCTACTATTGAGAGCGTCGGTTACCCAGCAAAAGAGCACTATGTCAAACTACCTCTCTCTTTAGTAAGCGATACTTTAGGTGTAACAATTGCAGAAAAAGAAGTCTGCAGCATACTGTCACGTCTAAACTTCGAAACTAAATTGGAATCTCAAGCGGAAGGAAAAACGGTTATTGTTGGTGTTCCATCCTTCCGAACAGATATTCACGAACCTATCGACCTCATAGAAGAAATAGGCCGCATTTATGGCTACAACAAGTTCCCAAAAACCCTGCCAGTCGGCCCTCTACCAACCAGTGAATTGAACTACATTGATTTTGAAAGAAAAGTAAAACAAATTTTAATATCATTAGGACTGCAGGAAATATACTCAAGTACCCTAACAAGTCTTTTGACAGTTGAAGATTTGGGATTTGATAGCGAGGAGTGCTTAAGGGTTGCAAATAGGCTAATTTTTGATTATGAGTATTTAAGACCAACCTTATTAGTAGGAATACTCCTAGCGGCGAAATTAAACATAGAAAATTTCAAGAAATTCTCGTTATTTGAGTTGGGAAGGGTTTTTACTAAAGACATTGGAAAAAATGGCCTTCCTAACCAACCAAAGAAAATCGCGGCCATTTTTGTAGATAGTGATTTTAGATCCGCTAAAGGGGCTTTAGAAACTTTTCTTAAAAAATTAAACATTTCTGGTTTTACATTTAAACAGTTGACCGAAACCAGTAGATTTGGAAAAGAAGCTAGCATGGTTCTTATCGGAACAGGGTCGATAGGAGAATTTGGCAAGATTGATAGTTCCATTCTCGGTAAGTTCGAAATATCGAGTCCCACTTTTTGGTTTGAACTAGACCTAGAAGCTTTACAGGCGAGGCAAAAAGAAAAACGCTACACCCAAATTCCAAAATTTCCAGTTGTTAAGGAAGAGTTATCCTTATTCCTTCAAAACAACTTGCCCTTCCAATCTATCTCAGAATCCATTAAGAACTCTGCGGGCAACAATCTTTATAAAATGTCTTTATTCGAAGATACAAACATAAAAGGCCAGCGTTCTGTTTTAATAGGACTAGAATATTACAGCCAGAAAAATACATTAGATAAAAAATTAGTAACTAAAATTAGGGGTAAAATATTAACCGACCTGAAAAAAATTGGTGCCCAGCCACGTACATCTAATCTTAGTTAGCGGTAAGGGGCTTATGGACCGGGAGTGTTTTGGACTTTAATATTTATAGTTTCTTCCGCAGTATCTCCAGCGGAATCATGCACCCACACAACGACAATATGATCACCATCAGCAACACCAGTAAATTTATATTTTATTGATGATGAGGGAGAGTTTATTTTTTCAGTAAGATCCCCATCCAGGTAAAACCAGGCTTTATCTATACTTGTCGGACCTGCTATATTAGCGCTAACTGTAAAGTCAGATGTAACCTCAGCATTATCTTGTGGTGAAGAGATAACAACACTTAGTTTATCTGCCTTGGGAGTATAGATACCTGTATCTGTAGTTGTAGGAGGACAACCTGCTGGACAGTAACGGAAAGAAGGCATAAACATTTTTGTATAAGGATCGTACATTGCAAGAAAAAGCTTTGTGGTAGCTTTGCCAGCAGCCTCACAAGATGAATTGGCTACTAATCCGCTAGGAATACAGATTCTAGCTTCTTTATGCATATCATCTTCCTGGGTTGGAATTTGCCATTTAGCAAAAATTTCAGTTTTCAATGAACCGCTGTGTTTGCCTGGTTTCATTCCGGTCAAGGCATCAACTTTTGCATCCACAACCCCAGCTGGCCTATTCCAAGAATCCACGGGTTTACCAGCCCAAAGATTGGTAGAAATTATACGAAAGATAGGTGCCGCTCCTGTAATACCAGAGGAAAGAGCTGGGTTCATAGGTGAGTTGTCGTTATTTCCAACCCAAGTACCGACTACATAAGAAGGGCTATACCCAAACGTCCAGTTATCAATTTTTTGCTCGCTGGTACCAGTTTTTACTGCTACGTCTGGCCTAAAATTAAGGAGATGCGCCCAGTATGTACCATACCCCATATATTTTGCAGTTGGGTCTGATAAAATATTATTGATTAAATAGGCATGTTCCGGATCAGTTGCTTCTTTTTGGTCCTTTGACGGTTTAAATTCCTCGATAACCCTACCGTTGGAATCAGTAACCTTTAGTATCACCTGTGGGCTAACAACCTTACCCTGATTTCCTAAAATTGCGTAAGCATTTGTCAGTTCTAGTAATTTTATCGCTCCTCCCCCCAAAGTCAAAGAAAGCCCATATTGAGATGGGTCATTTAAAGTCGTAATCCCAAATCGCTTCAGCGTATCGATTACATTTTCCACACCATTAACAGCAAGCATTTTTACCGCAGGAATGTTGTATGAGTTACCAAGCGCAATTCGAACTGGAAGCGGTCCGTGCTCTCGATCGTCATAATTTCCCGGTCTGTAACCACCACCAAAGTCCGTCCGCGTATCTATAAACATAGTTGCTGGGTTGGCATACCCTTTTTCAAACCCAGTTAAATAATTAAATGGCTTAAGGGCACTTCCCGGTTGCCTAATGGCCTGGGAAACAATATCAAACTTCCCTGGAATGTCTTTTGCAAAGTAGTCTTTAGACCCAACCCAAGCTAAAATTTCCCCTGTTTTGACATTTTCAATCACTGCAGCACCGTTGCTTACCGTTAAATATTTCTCGGCTGCCACTTGATCTGTTACAGCTTTCTGCGCCATGTCTTGCAGCTTTAAATCTAATGTTGTGGTAACTTGAAAACCGCCTTCTTGAACAAGTCTTGGCCCGTATTTTTCCTCAAGCAAGGTTTTAACATATATAGAAAAGTGGGGGGCTTTAATATCCTGGCCAAAACTCGCAAACTTTACATTCGGCAATGCTTTTACTGCTTTTTTCTCTTGGTCGGAGGTTATATAACCATCCTCCCTCATTCTACGTAAAACATCTTTTGTTCTATTGATGTAAGCTCTTGAATTTAGCCCAAATGGCGAGTAAGCGGTCGGGCTTTGGGGCAAACCAGCGAGAATTGCGCACTCAACCAAATTCAGTTCCCAAGTATGTTTTCCGAAGTATTGATTAGCAGCTGCTTCTGTACCCCAAGAGGTCCCTCCATAAGGCACCTCATTTAAATACATCTGCAAAATTTCATCCTTACTGTACCTCCTCTCAATTTGAATGGATAAAATGAGTTCCTTAACCTTTCTGGTCAGAGTGCGTTCGGAGGTAAGTAAACTATTCTTTACAAGCTGTTGAGTAATTGTGGAAGCTCCGGTTAATCTGTGGTCAACGACAATCTCCTTTATGGCCCGGATGTACTCAACAATATCAAACCCCCTGTGTTTGTAAAAACGTTTGTCCTCAATCGCAACTGTCGCATTTCTTAAATCAGCCGGGACCTTATCTAATTTAACCAAAGTACGATTTTCATCACCGTAAATATTGTAAAGCAATGTACCGTTTCGGTCGTAAATTTTAGTTGATTGGCTGAAATTGTGATCAGAAAGTTTATTTGGTGAGGGAAGATTGCGCGCGAAAAAACCAAATGCAATACTAGCACCAACTAGCGTAACAATAAATAAGATAAAACCAGCCGTAACAAAACTACTAAAAAGCTTTAACTTTAGTCTACGAGATCTCCTCCGAGATAAAATACTGCTCAACCTCGGGGGAACTGGAATAAAGGAAGGATTCATAATTTTTGTAAGTTGTATTTTACCACAAAAAAATATAATATGAAAAGCATGGATGGGCTCGAGAGTGTATTATCCCGCGGAGTGGATTCTATTTATCCATCAAGAAACCTACTTTTAGAAAAACTTCGTAGGCAAAAATTAAGAATTTATAACGGGATAGACCCAACCAGCACAAGTATTCACTTAGGACATTCTATTATTTTAAGGAAGCTGGCCCAGTTTCAAAAACTTGGACATAAAATAATTCTAGTTTTTGGTGATTTCACCGGAATGGTAGGGGACCCTTCGGGAAAAGATACCCAACGCAAACCTCTAACACGTAGACAAGTCTTAGAAAATTCTTCCTCATACAAATCGCTGGTAGGAAAAATCTTAGATTTTAAAAAAAACCCACCGGAAATATTTTTTAACTCCAATTGGTGGGACAAGGTGAAAGCGCCAGAAATACTAGAAATGCTCTCACATTTTACCGTGCAACAACTTCTTGAGAGAGATATGTTTCAAGAGCGAATAGAAAAGAGACGACCAATCGCCGCCTCTGAGTTTTTGTACCCAATACTCCAAGGTTACGACAGTGTTGCAATTGATACGGATGTGGAGATAGGAGGTACCGACCAGACTTTTAACATGCTGGTAGGCAGAGAATTTATGAAAATAAAGGAAAAAAAAGAAAAGTTTGTTATAACCATCCCGCTTCTCGAAGGAACTGATGGCAGAAAAATGAGTAAGAGCTTTGGGAACACAATTGACTTAAACGAAGAACCAAACCAAATGTTCGGGAAAATAATGTCGATCAAAGATGACTTAATAGTGAAATATTTTACTCTCCTAACAGATGTTGGCCTAGATGAAATTTCAAAAATTGAAGAATCTCTAAAAAATAGCACAATCAACCCACGTGATGCTAAAATTAACTTGGCCTTAGAGATTGTAAAAATTTACCATGGAGAATCTGAAGCAAAAAACGCTCAGAATGAATTTGAAAGAGTTTTTCAAGAAGGTGGAGTACCGGAAACAAAAAAGGTTGGTTCTAAAACTGGCAAAATAAAGGCCCTTGATCTTATTATGAATTTAGAGATGGCGTCTAGCCGTAGCGAAGCAAAGCGTTTAATTGAACAGGGTGGTGTAAAAAGTAATGGAGAAAAGATTGTCAACCCGAATCAATTAATCGATGTCGAGATCGGTACTATAGTTCAAATCGGCAAACTTAAAGCTGTAGAAATAATGAGGAGTTGATATGAATTTTATAAGAAAAAATAAATGGATTTGGACAATAATTGCTGCAATAGTAGCTTTAGGATTAATAGTGTCGCCATTCCTACTTTTACTGTCCAATTAAATGGATCTCTCAACAAAAATTGAAGATCTTCCTAAAATCGGCAGATTTGCTTCCAGTAGATTAAAAAACCTGAAAATCAATGTAGCCGGAGATTTAATTTATCATTTCCCGTTCCGCTATGAAGAAATAGGCAACCCTAAAAAAATAAGTGAGCTAAGGGAAGGGGATTTATCTTCCACCAAAGGAGGCATTCTCGAAGTTAAGAATCTGGTGACGAGATACAGAAAAATCATTACAAAAATGCTACTAAATGATTCTACTGGCACGATTGAAGCAGTTTGGTTTAATCAACCTTTTTTAACAAAAACTCTCAAGGTTGGGCAAAAGATAAGTCTAGCCGGAAAGGTTGGTTTTTTCTCAAACCGCTTAACTTTTATCAATCCAGAGTACGAAATACTAGATTTTAAGAAGAGGCCTATTCACACCCAAGGTTTTGTGCCGATTTATCCTGAAACAAGCGGATTAACATCAAAATGGATTCGCAGCCGAATACAAGAAATTTTACCAATCTTACTACCTAAGATAAAAGAGTTTTTACCCCTTGAAACCTTGAAAAGGAACAATTTAATTGCAATTAAGAACGCTTTAGATCAAATCCATCAACCAAGAGACTTAAACGAAATTACACAAGCACGCCGAAGGATCGCATTTGAAGAAATCCTTTTAACATACCTAAAAGCTTTCGTCCGAAAGTCATATTTGAACAAAAAAGAGGCCGCTTCGTTAACAATTCACCAAGAAAAAATTTTATCCGTTATTTCACAACTACCCTTTACTTTAACAGCCCCGCAGAAAAAAGTGCTCAAGGAAATAATTTACGATTTATCGCAAAAAAGACCAATGAACAGACTTTTGCAAGGAGATGTTGGAAGTGGTAAAACAGTCGTAGCTGCCCTTGCTTCTTATCTGGTATTTCTTAATGGCTTTAAAACGGCCTTAATGGCCCCAACGGAGATTTTAGCAATTCAACACTATAATACCTTTAAAACTGTTTTGTCCCCGCTAGGCGTCAAAATAGAGCTTTGTACGGCAACAAAAAAGCCTAAAACCGAATACGATATCTTAATCGGAACTCATGCTCTAATTTTTGGTGAGACTGGCTTTGAAAAACTCGCATTTATTGTAATAGATGAGCAGCAACGATTTGGGGTGGAACAGCGAGCAGTTCTACGAGGAAAAGGGCTTTCGCCACACGTTCTAACAATGACTGCTACCCCAATACCTCGAAGCCTTGCTCTTACACTTTACGGCGATCTTAGTATCTCAATTATTGATACACCCCCACCAGGCAGGTACCCTATAAAAACATACTTCGTACATCCTGAAAAAAGACTAAAAGCATACGACTTTATCAGAGAAAAAATCTCACTTGGGGAACAGGCATTTATTATTTGTCCACTAGTTGACCTATCGGAAACATTGAAAAGTGTGAAAGCAGCCACGCACGAGTACGAACGTCTTCAAAATGAGGTGTTCCCAGAATTTTCTCTTGGTATTTTACATGGGCGAATGAAATCAAAGGAAAAGGAAGAAACTCTCCGCAATTTTCTAACTGGTCAAAAACAGATTCTAGTTGCTACACCAATAGTTGAAGTAGGAATTGATATACCAGGAGCTACAATAATGATGATAGAAGCCGCAGAAAGATTTGGACTCTCTTCACTACATCAACTTAGAGGCCGAGTCGGACGAAGCAGTAAACAATCTTATTGTCTGTTATTTACCGAAAATACAAGCGAGCAAGTAAAAAAGCGCTTAAATGCCCTTGTTCGCTACAACAACGGACTTAAATTAGCCGAAATTGATCTTGAATTACGAGGCCCTGGACAACTTTATGGAACAGAGCAATCAGGACTATTGGATTTTAAGATCGCAACCCTTAGCGACCTACCACTTATAGCCGCTGTGAGGAAAGAAGCGGAAATTATTTACAATCTTTTAAAAAAAGATAGCCTCCCTCTTTTAAGTTCAAAATTGGAAGATAACAAACTAATATCACCTGATTAGAATTGACAGCCGCTTTGAGCGCTTTTATAATCCTTGCGGATTACATCTTGCGTCTTTTTTCTTTAGCAAGATATAATTCAACAGTATGACTCCATTACCAAAGAAAAAAATCTCAAAATCAAGGGGTAGAAAGAGGCTTGCTACTAAGCTTTATAAATTTCCGAACCTTGTTAAATGTCAAAATTGCGGAAAGTTAATTACCCCACACGTAATGTGCCCATATTGTGGCACTTATAATAAATTGACTATTTTCAAACCAAAGGAAGAGGTAAAAGTTACGAAAGTAAATAAGAAGGAGGAAGGGAAGACGGATGAAAGCTAAGCATGACCCACGCCATCAAGCTAGAATCTTAGCACTACAATCATTATTTGAGTGGAGTTTTAACTCAATAGATATCAAAGAAATTATAAGACGAAATCTAGAGGATTTGGCCTTACAGAACCAAAGTAAAGAAGCAGCACCCGAAGTTGACAGTGATCTTGCCAATTTTTTAATAAAAGGTTCAACTGAAAACCTTGATACAATTGACAAAATAATTGAAAGCTGTGCGTCAGAGTGGCCCATCTCTCAAATTGCAAAAGTAGATCTTGAAATATTAAGAATAGCTATATTTGAGCTTTACATTGCCCGTAACTCACCCCCCAAAGTAGCTATTGATGAGGCTGTTGAACTTGCGAAAGAATTCGGTGGAGAAAATTCATCAAAGTTTGTAAATGGGGTGCTTGGTACAGTAGTCAAACAACTAATGCCCGAGGTAAACTAAGAAGGTAAAAAATGAAAGAAGAAACTTACGACCAATTAAAAAAACTGATTTCAATCAACCTAGGAGTTGACGAAAATGATATTCACCCCTCCTCGGATCTAAAGGATGATCTTAACGCAGACCCAATCGCTATTGGCGACCTAATTGTGGGAATTGAAAACGAGTTCGAGGTAAAGATACCACAGGAAGTTTCGATAAAGTTTTCAACTGTTGAAGATATTTTTAACTTTGTTTCTGAACAAACGGGAGACATTTAAAACTAACTAATATGGAAGATTTAACCAAACTAGAGAAAAAATTAAATTTAGATTTTAAAGATAAAAATATATTGAAGATGGCTTTTACTCATCGTTCATACCTAAATGAGCACCCCGACGAGAGCCTGGGACACAACGAGAGACTAGAGTTTCTAGGAGATTCAGTTCTTGGCTTAGTAGTTTCTAAGCATCTTTATATTGAACATCCCCTACAGCCGGAAGGAGATCTAACCAATTTCCGCTCTTCCTTGGTCAACGCTAGAATGCTTTCGAGGGCTGCAAAACAACTAAACCTAGGCAGCTTCCTCTACCTGTCAAGAGGCGAAGAAGCAACAGGTGGACGTGAAAGGCAATACATTTTAGCTAATACATTCGAAGCTTTGATAGGAGCGATTTTTCTCGATCAGGGAATAAATGTAGCTGAGAAATTTATAGAAAAACATTTACTACCAAATTTGAAAGAGATAATTGAACAAAACCTCTATAAAGATTTTAAAAGCCAATTGCAGGAAAAAGCCCAAGAAAAATCCGGTGTTACCCCTGTATACAAAGTAATCGAGGAAAAAGGCCCAGATCACGCAAAGATATTTAGGACAGCAGTTTTTTTGGGACAAAAAAAATTAGCCGAAGGCGATGGCAACAGCAAACAAGAAGCCGAACAAGTAACGGCTAAAGTCGCTCTTGAAAATTGGCTCAAAGTCAGTTAGAATCCAGAATTTGTTATGGTAAAAATACGTTTGCAGCGAATTGGTGTAAAAAACAAACCAAAATATCGTATTGTTGTCTCTGAGGAAAAGACAAAGCGAGACGGCAACGTTATTGAAATTATCGGAAGTTTCGATCCGAACGTAGATCCTCCAAAGGCTGAACTTAAAAAGGAAAGGTTTCAACATTGGATAGTTTTTGGCGCTCAAGCAACAGCTGCTGTAAAAAATTTAGTAAAACGTTATGAGAGAGCTAATTGAATTTCTGGCAAAAAGTGTCGTAGAAAATGAGAAAGCCGTAATAGCCACTGAAGAAAAACGGGACGGTGTCGAAATCATAAAACTTTCCGTTGATCCGGTCGACATGGGAAAAATAATTGGAAAAGAAGGCAAAATAATCAAGGCTATTCGATCCTTGGTAAAAATCCGATCCCTAAAAGACAATAAAAAAGTTTTCCTTGAATTAAACCAAGGTGAGGTTATCAAATAGAACCATCCCAAATGCCAAAGATAACGTTTGAACTTATCACACTTTTCCCAGACTTTTTTGAAACTCCCCTGCAGACAAGTTTATTGAAGAAGGCTCTTGATAAAAATTTAGTAAAAATCAACACTTACAATTTACGGGACTGGGGAGTAGGAAAAAACAAGCAGGTTGATGATCGTCCTTTTGGTGGTGGTCCTGGAATGGTCTTAAAGCCAGATGTTTTGGCATCTTGCCTAAGAGCTATCGTTAGCAAAACTAAGGACGTGCCTTACGTTATTGTACTCGATCCAGCAGGAACAAAATACACCCAAGAAAGAGCATTGCAACTTTCTCGAAAAGACCGGCTCATTTTGATTTGCGGTCACTATGAAGGAATCGACGAACGATTCAAGAAAATTTATGCGGACGAAGAAATTTCGATAGGAGATTATATTTTGAGTGGTGGAGAAACTGCCGCCTTAGTATTAATCGATACTATCACACGTCTTGTCCCCGGTTTTTTAGGAAAAGAGGAATCAAGCATTAGGGAGTCTTTTTCTAAAGTACCTGTGGACGGTAAACAGACTCCTTTGCTTGATTATCCTGTTTATACAAGACCTGAAGATTTTGAAGAAAGAAAAGTACCGAAAGTCCTGTTGTCAGGAAACCATAAAAAGATTGATTTGTGGAGAAAAAATAAAGCTATAGAAAAAACAGCAAAGGAAAGGCCAGACCTCCTAAGATAGTAACCAATCTATAATTGTTCAAGAGTACCACTGGTTTTTACCCGTTCAGTGAATTGAACAATTACGTACTTGCCGAAGGCGAAGCCTTCAGGATACCATGGGTGTAAGCCCATGGTAGTTCATTTGAAAGGATCTTTATTACCAGTAGTCCCCTCGTTAATTACTTCTTCCATATAGTCAGTAAAGCCTGCAAGCATATTAAAAATTGATTGATGCCTGGAAGTAAAAACTGGCAGTGGCTCGGCAACTATATCTCCACTACTTTCTAATGTTTTAAATGGTGTATATATATTTAGATTATAGGTGTATGTATCACCATTGACTTCTGCCTTAATGCTATCTATACCTAACAGGCGTTTGGATTTTTCAAGCGTAGCGAGAAAATTTTTGAATTTTTGCAAATCGCCTTTAAGTTGCAGCCGAAATACAACTTTATCTTTTGGTAATTTATTTGCTTGAGAGCCTTCAGTAACACTTTTAGATGCGCTCGCTGTCGCCGCCTTTGCACTCTCAGTTGCCACCTTTCCAGGATTAAGTTCCATTTCTGAAACAAACAAACCTGCCTCATTAGCAATTCGGTTTACGCCCATTAGAAGATACGGAACTTTCTTGTCACTAGGAACAATCTTTTCTGCCTCAAGTAATTGTAAACTTTCCTCGTTCTCATTTATCTTACCAAGGTCAACAATTTTTTGTTTTAAAATCGCTAGTCTTTGTTGTGATTTTTTTAGCTCCAGGTTCATCTCTCTAAATCTTGTTATCTGTGGAACAAAAAAGATAGGTACAAGTAAAACAACAGCTAGAATAATAGCGAGGGGGATTGCATAGGCTTTAATTTTTGAGAAATCAAAATTATCAAGTTTTCCCATATTTAGTTAGCAGAGGATGTTGCCTCTGGCAATCCCTTTTTTAAAAATTTCATTTCAATATCAAAAGCATACGGCTTATCTTTAACACCATCTAAGGTAACTAGAACAGAATCACTAAAAGACTCTGACTCGCTCAAAGCCTCTACTAAACTTTCGAAATCTGACGAATTGTGGATTGTACCATTTATTTTAAATTTTCCTTCGTCTCCAACCTCAGCAATTTTCAAGGTAGATTTAGAGTCATTCAACAAGATCATCAGTTCATCAAAACTGATTGAATACGGCTTTACTAAACTAAGAAATTTAGAGGCTTCGTCTATTTTTTGAACCAAAGCCCTATGGGTAATTTCTTTTCTGCTTTGTTCTAGCACCTTTCCCTCCGATCTCTCAGTATCCATCGATACTAGCTTAGATGAAGCCACAATAAATAACCAGTATAGAAAGAACGCCGTAAGTATAAGACCGGCAACCAATATAGCTATAAGAGCAGCTTTATTTGCAGTTTGCTGACGACTTACGGTTTTTTTTATTTCTTTTCTCGCAACTTCTGGTACAAGGTTTATATCCGCCATTTCTACCCTCCTGCCTGTTTCAAAGCTAGTCCAACTGCAACCGCATATGATGTTGCTTCCTCGTTAAGTTTTTGCGAAAAGTTTGAAGGTAAGGAAATACCTTCCCATGGATTTCCAACTTGCACCTCCAAACCTAAAGCTTCCGCTAAATAAATCACCAATCCCGGTAACTTTGCAGTTCCTCCAGTAACAATGATTCTTTTCACCGGTGCATCTGGGTGCTTACTTAAATAATACGCCAAAACCCGACGTATTTCATTAACTATTACATCAAATATGGGTTTTATCGCCTGCATAACTTTCCCCTCAAGAGAATTTGGGTCTAAACCATAAGTTTTCATATACTCAGTTGCTTGATCCAATTCAAATCCAAGTTCCTGTGCAACACCCCGTGCAAGCGCGATACCTCCTGTAGCTATTGATCGGGTAAGGCTAATTTTCCCCGACCGAATAATACTTAAATCGGTCGTAGAGGCGCCAATACTTACTACCATCGTAGTCGGTGCCCCACTTACTCTTTGTACTAGGGCGCGGGCTACAGAAGTAATTTCCGTCTCAAGACCCATTGGAACTAGATCTGCTTTTTTCAAAATTGCTAAATACCTATTTACAAGCGCGATTGGAGCCGCAACCAAAAGTACCTCAACTCTCCCTTGCGGATTTGCTTCACCAAGTACTTGCCAGTCAAGCTTTACTTCGGTCATTGGAACCGGAACGTACTGCTCAGCCTCCCAAACTATTGCATTTTGCATTTCTTTTTGACTAAGAAGCGGCATTTCAACAACTCTCGTAAATATTTGCGACTCTGGTAGGGCGGTATTTGCTTTATCCTTAGTTATACGTACTTCGCTACGAAGCTTTTTGATCGCATCAGCAATTTTATCAATTGATTCGTTACTGTTTGGGTCGCCACTTATCTGTGGAGCTTGGATTTGGCCTGCGGCAACAAAAACAGGTCCATTAAAAGAACCTGAAAGTTGAACTGCTTTTATGCTATGGGTACCAATGTCTAAACCAATATGATCTAAGGCAGGCATAAGACTTATTGTTTTTATCGTATCACAAAGGGTTTAAATCTGGCAATCCCTATATTAGAGCCATCAATAACTATTTGATGATATCTCCCTTACTGAAAAGGACGTAATCAAACGGGATCGGAAGCGGGGGAGGGTAGAGACGAACTGCTTGCAGCCTTCTCGTCACACCCGATGAAGTTTGTCCTATCGATTCAATTAAAGACCCTTCCGTGGGTATTGTCCCTGCTGCCGTAACTGCTATCGGTGAGTCTATGTTGTTATAAAGAAATCTTACTCTAGCTAACACTGGGGTATTAGCTGGGTATGAGCCAATCAAGGCTGTAACATCTACATTTGCATGAAAGTAAAAATCCTTTTCAGATCTACTATCCGATATAGTCTGCCTGCCAACAGTGCCAAAAGGTGGGTTAAGGGGGCTAAAATTATTACCCCGATCAATTGGATCAAAAGCTACTTTTTTAAGTCGAAAGGTAGAGGTGCCAGGTGGTGCAACACAAGGGTTGCAATAAATAATTGTTACTTCAATTGCCGCTGTTTTCCAAGTATCAGGGCCTGCTCCAGCGTCGTCTGCTCTGGTATCCGAAGAGCCCCAATGGAAAGTTAAACTACTACCAATCGGACTAGGCTCTTCTGGGGGTGCTGGTGCTGGATTATCGGGAATACTTAACAAATTAAACTGGGCTACCTCATCCTTTTTCAGGTTTCCAGGGTAAATAAAATTTTGCTCCCCACCCAGACCAACTTCTTGTACCAAACCTTTTGTATTATTCAACTTTCCAAAATCTAAGTTTATTGGGTGGGCACTTATAGCTACTCCTGCTTCCAACTGCTTCAGGGCTTCTTCAACTCCAGCCTCCGCAGCAAAGTAAGCACGGTTGCTTTCATCGCTGGTTGAGGTCATACGAACATCCATAACAGTTCTGGAGGCGATAGAAAGGACAATAGCCAAAGTAACAACCAAAATCAGAAGGAAGATTATTAATATTTGCCCTTTTTCCCGCTTGCTTCTTTTCGGCAGAATCATTTTTTCCCTTAATTTAATCTTAAATACAAATTTTAAGCTAGTCAAGTAAAAGCCTTCTAAATTTAAGGCTACCCACTACTTTCCATAGCTTCTTAAACCAACTTTTGTTCCAAAAGGCACTTCAATGCTGAATTCACTTTTGCTCGGCGCACTAGAACTTTGAGTCAAGGTAAAATTAAACTCTACTAGATCGCTGTTACTTCCTGAAATATTAAACCTACATGTACCACTCTTAACAGCTACAGAAATACTAGTCACACTCTTTGGCCCACTGCCGTCGCCCAAATCACGAGTAATATTTGTACCACCACAACTCCAAACTATATTCTTTTTACCCATCAAGGTAACCGAGTCTGTTGATTTGTCATCAGCAGAAGACGAAAATTTAACATCCCTTTCAAACACATTTATAATATTATCTCCATTTTGAGTAACTTCATTGGTAATTGCAGTTTTATTCTGAGAGCGAAGCACAGACAAAACTATCACAGAACTTATTGCTCCTAAGATGCCTACCACAACTGTAACCACCAAAAGTTCAATAAGAGTAAAGCCCCTGCTATTACTTTTTTGCCCTATTTTTATAGACCTAAACAACTTACTACCTTCCTTTCCTGATGACCAATCGGAGAGTCCCAAGAGACGGTAACAGTTACCCGCTTAATTGCTTGGGGCCCTGAGTTCAAAGTTGGATCGCTTGGAATATCTCCGCAAATTGGAGAACCGATGGGTGGATCATCCCATATTTCAATTGAGCGATTGAAAATGTTAGAAAGCGCTTTCTCTCCGTCCGGCTGCGTATTAACCAAGCACCATGCCGAAGGTGACGCTGGGCAACTAGAGCCGGCACTGTAACCATGATTGGTCAAAAACGCGTTTATAGTACCTTGAGTCGTAGAGTATAAATCATTAAAAGAGCAGTACGTCGGCGGCCCAATTAAACCGCAAGGCACCCCTGCCACCGCATTATCTCCAACTCTTACTAAACCATTAGAAGTATCTCCTTTGATATTTCTAACAATTTCCATCCCCTCTTGCGCTAGTCTTGTCGCCTGTTCCGACTGGCGGGAAAGCGTCGCCCGCTGGTTTGACTTATTCACCAAAGAAACAATGGATCCAATAATTACCATTGCTACGAGCAGGGTAACAACAACTTCAAGCAAAATCTGTCCTTTTTCTTTAAAACTACATCTTTTGTTCTTCATAGATATCCCCAGAGCTTGTTACATACACCCTATACGTTGCGGCTCCATTTGACAAACTAAAATAAACCTGATCATAGGGTGCGGCTAAAGGGGAGCTGTCGCAATAAAGCTCTATCCCTTTATTTACAGGCTTGAAGCGTATTTCTACAGAATCGCATGAATCATCGCTAGATGGGGGTATGCTAGCTTTCCCAACCTCAAAATTTTCGAGATTTTCCCAAGGAAAGCCATTCACAAATTCAACATCATAGCCTAAAGCAAGATGAGCACAATGAAGTACCGCCTTGTAAGAATGGGGAACTGGGGACGAATCAGCCAAAACAGCGTAGTAGACCACACTATAAGTTGAATCGTTAGCTAAACTAGACGGATCATGGCACTGAGAAACATTGGTAGGATCTGGGTTTTTTTGGCCGGAAATAGCAAAGTTTTGGTATTTACGAAGTGACGACTTTAATTCCAACGCAACATTTTGGACTTCTTGCCGCTGCCCAAAATTTTGATAACTTGCAAAAACAAAAGCCGCCAAAATGCTAATAAGAGCAATAACAACCAAAAGTTCAACGAGGGTAAATCCTTTATTGTGGGGTCGCTTGGAAATCTTAAAAGTAAAGTCAGTTCCTAAAATTTTCTTGCCAATTTGAGATCTGAAACCCTCAGCCTGAACTCGGGTCGAAAACTTTGAAATTTGAAATTTAAAAAAAGGCATTAATTAAATGGTAGCAAACAACTCTTTTTCGTGCAACATTTAGCTTGAGGAAAAGAAGGCTAGTATCCACCAGTCAGTTTGTAATTATAAATCCCATCCCCAGGCCAGTCGTAACAGCCGGTGTAGTTGTAGGAAGAGTCGCCGAGAGGAGAATTTTCAAGTGAAGCCATTAAAACGTAAGAGTGGTCATCTACCCTCATATAAAAATAGTCTTTGTTTGTGTTACCAAAGGTGGGATCCTGTGGGAACCTATCAGCCGCAAAATAGGGGGATAGCGCGTCCCTAACATCTGTCTGCATCAGGGAGAATATTCTACCACACCAACCAGTATTGGCTGGGTAATCGTGATGGTCTTCATAGTAACTGTCTACTGCCGCTTTTAACTTTTCCAGGTCGGCTTTCTTTATTTTATCGTTATGGTCGCGCAGATAATACATCGCACTAAATTGTTTTAATTGGAAATTCGGTTCAAAATAAGCGTAAACATTCAAGGCGGCCACCACAACAGCAATTAAAATTATTATGGTAATTATTGAAACGCCTTTTTGGGATTTTAGGGTTTTTTGGAAAAAAGAAGGCATATTACCTGGCTAGTCTGGACAAATATAATATCTATTCGTGCCAGTACCCCCACACTTAGTAACACTGTTGGTATCATCAGCTGTTGTGTGATTTACTGTGGTATAAGCAAGGTAATCGCTGGTAGGTAGGGTATACGTAATTTTGGTCGGACTAAGCATATCAGCATCCCTCACATAGGTAGGGGAGAACGGAATCGTTCCTCCTGTACCAAATTCAGCAACAGCCGGATATCTCTTATTTTCATTGTAGTAAAGCTGCAGAGCAGTCTTTACCTGGTTTAATTCGCTGCGGTGTTTTGTGTCTTGAGAATTTTGGATCACGCGAACTGGATTTATCGCAACAACAACGATTGTTACCAAGACGCCAATAATGGCAATTACAACCAAAAGCTCAACTAAAGTAAAGCCTTTTTTTGACTGCCATACTTTGCTAATCATAAATTAATAGCCACAATTCTAATCTCGTCTCAATCTCAGCAAGATATTACAGACATTAATTTGGGTGTTACCTTCAAGTTAATTCTAGCTACCACAATCAGCCGCATCAGGCTCTGCATCATCAATCTGCGTTGTCGTTCCACCACCGGTTCCGTCATTCTCATACAAGAACCATCTACCAGTCCGGCCTTGTTGCCAAGCGCATATATCTGCGGTATCGGGAGCAACGTCGTCAAGCAATATTGTTACAGCTGCGGGAACTTGACCATCCGCTACAGTTTGAATTTTCCCTCGGTCATCACAATCAGCAATACTACCACCGGGTTGAGCCAAAGCTTGTGTAACACAAGTGGCGATCAAGGTACCAGTAGCCCGAACGTTGGATGCAGCAGTTCTATCCCGAGCATCGTTAAGTCGCTCAATTGGGTTAATAGCGATAATCACGATCACTACCAAGATAGCGATAATGGCGATAACGATCAAAAGTTCGACAAGAGTGAACCCTTTTTGCTTCTTTAGGAATTTTTTCATGCTAAAAAGTTTTCACCCCCCTTCGAAAAAGAAAGAAATTATCAAGTGAGTTGTTTAAGATTTTAAAGCTTGGCAGTTTCATAACATACTCTTTACATAAAACTCAAGTATTTGCGGCCCCCAGAACAATGCGCTTAGCGCGCCGATAGTCAAAAAGGGGCCGAGTGGCACAGTATCTCCAAACCTCTTTTTGCCTATTAATAAAAGCATAACAGAGGCTAGACCGCCTGTCAAGAAACCTATAAACAAGCCTACTAAAATAGAGGGCCAGCCTACGAAAAGCCCGATCAAAAAAGCGAGCTTCACATCGCCTCCTCCCAGAGCCCGCTCACCAGAAAAGTAAACCAGTCCAAAGAAAATAGCTGCCATCAAGAAAGCGACCAATAGATCTACCCCTAAGCCAACAATGGTAATGGAACCGAAAACTACTAAATAGATCTTGTAAAGAGCTGCTACTCCGATCGCTGGCAGAGTTATCACGTTTGGAAGCAAACCATCAACAAGATCCGTAATAAATAGGGCTAACAGAACACTAACAATAAAAAGCAAAAATATAAGATAAAAAATTGAATCAAAACTCAAAATAAACGAACCAGCTACAACATACCAATGGTAACCTACATAAAGAAACAAAAGCCCACTAGCGGCCTCTACAAGAGGGTAGCGCACGGAAATTTTTTTATGGCAGTAACGACACTGGCCTCTAAGTAGGAGGAAACTTGCAATTGGGATTAAATCCAAAGCTCTCAGGGTATGTTTACAATGTGGGCATTTCGAAGAACCAGAAACAATTGAACCACCGTGAACGCTGCGGTAGGCAACAACATTAAGGAAAGAACCAACAGTAAGACCAAGAATGAACAAAAAAACAATTATAGATTGTATCATGTATCAAGTGTCATGTATCAAGTCAAAGTGCTATGATAATTAAAAGTCAAGCTTCACATCTGTCTTTTAAAGACTTGATTAAACCATTTAGCAAATTGCCTACAATTACCCGCTGCCGATCAAGTTTATCAAAACCTTTAGTGTCTAAAAACTTCAACTCCCTAGCTAACTCTAAGTAATACTCAGCTTCTACCAAGGAGCCGTTCGCTATATTTAACGCTTGGATAAAAGATTTACGTGAATTCTTAACTTGCCCTTCCACAATATTGGCTGCTACTGAAACCGCTGCTCTCCGAAGCTGGTTGGTAAGACTGAAAACTTCTTCCTTTGGAAACCGCTTTGTAAACTCATAGATCATTAAAACAAACTCATGCGCTTCTTGCCAAACTTTAAGCTTCTTATAACCTTTATTTTCCACCATTTTCTTGACACTTGACACATGAAACTTGACACCTACTAGAATGCGCTGGTAATACTGTAGATAGGCAGAACAATCGAAATCATCAAGAAAGCTACGCCTATACCAAGGACTATCATGACTATTGGTTCTATTGCCGCAGTTAGGTTTTTGACCTGCTGCTCTACTTCCTGTTCGAAAAACCTAGACACCTTATCAAGTACCTCATCCATCTTCCCTGTTTCCTCACCAACATTTGTCATTTGAGAAATTATTGGCGGAAAGGTGGGAAACTCCTCAATAGATTTTGAAAGAGGAGTGCCTTTTTCTACCAACGCAACCACATGGGAAGCAGCATCTCTGTGAACTGCATTTGTCCCTGTATCCCCAGCAATTTTTAAAGATTCAAGTATCGGCACACCAGCACCGACTAATATACTCAAAGTACGGGTGAACTCTGTAAGGGAGCTGTCACGATTTAGTTTACCTATAACTGGGAGTCTCAAAATCAGTCTATCGATTACTAGGGCACCCTCGGGAGTAGCTTTATATCGCCGAAGGGTGTAAATACCTGCAACCGCCAGAATTACTAACAACCACCAAAACCGCGACATAAAACCACTTACAGCCATCAAAATAATCGTCGGCAACGGCAGAGGTATGTCCAATCCAGTATAAACTTCGGTAAGTTTTGGTACAACAAAAACTAATACAATCATTGAAACAACAACCATCGCGCTAACAATAATCGCTGGATAAATCATCGCACCTCTCACCTCGCCTTGAAATTGTCGTTCCTTTTCAAGGTTATCCGCCAAGCGCAAAAGCACCTTGTCAAGAGTACCAGAAGCCTCCCCAGCCCTCACAACATTAATATAAGCTTTGGAAAATACCTTTGGGTGTTTTTGTAGCGCCGCTGAAAATGGATTTCCGGCTTGAATGCTTTCGGCAATTTGTTCGATTACAACTTGAAGATTTTTATTTTCCGTCTGTTTTTTCAAAACATCTAGAGAATCTGCCAAGGGTAGCCCAGAAGTTACCATGGTCGCAAGTTGCCTAGTAAACTGAGATATTGGTCCGATACCAATACCACCAAGAAAGGGTAAGCTTAACCCTTTACCCTTTGCCTGAATTTTAAGAATCGTGTAACCCTGCTCATGTAGAATCTTTGCAGCTTGATCAGTACTAACAGCCTCAACTACTCCCTTAAGAGTTTCGTCCTGCTTATCTTTTACTTCATAAAAAAATTCCTGCATTATTTAACCTTTCCGCCTTGAAGTTTTACTTCGCGCATCAAATCTTGTGGCCTAAGACTATATGAGAGAGCGGTCTCAAGGCTTATCTTGTTTGATTTAATTAAGCCAGCTAGAGATGATTCCAGCGTACTCATGCCAACATTTGCTGATGTTTGAATTATATTGTCAATCAGGTGGGTTTTACCCTCTCTAATAACATTTCTCACTGCCGGTGTAGCTAAAAGAACCTCTATTGCCGGGTATCTTCCAGCTTGAGCTGCCGGTATTAATCTTAAAGAAAGTACAGCCTCCAAAATATTGGAAAGCTGCATCCTTACTTGTTCTTGCTGGCTCTCCGGGAAAACCCCAACCACACGATCTAGGGTTTGGGCAGCACTGTTTGTATGCAACGTAGCAAAAACCAAATGTCCTGTTTCAGCAATTGTTAAAACAGACTCGATAGTCTCATAATCTCGCATTTCACCAATTAGCACTACATCCGGATCTTCCCTCAAAACAGATCGTAGAGAAATTTCCCAGGAGTGAGTATCCAGATGCATTTCCCTCTGCGCTATCAGGGCTTTGCGGCTTGGATAAACATATTCTATCGGATCTTCGACTGTGACAACGTGAACGCCCTTTTCCTCATTAATTTTGTTTATTAGGGACGCTATAGTTGTTGATTTACCATGTCCAGTCGGTCCAGCGACCAAAATAAGTCCCTGTCGAAGTTTCGTCAGGTTACCGAAAGTGCTTGGAAGATGAAGCTCTTCAAGTGTCGGTATTCTGTTTGGGATAAGACGAAGGGCAGCAGAAAGATAGCCTTTTTGATAAAAGGCGTTTACACGAAACCTGGCAACTTCGCCAAGCGCAAAAGAGAAATCAAGCTCCTTATTGGTAAGCAAAAGCTCTTTTTGCTCTGGAAGAAGAAGGGCTAAAACCAGTTTTTCAATATATTCGGGTGTTGGAGTAGGTGTCTTAGTAATTGGTATCAGCTTGCCGTCAATCCTAAGCGTCGGATAAACCCCCGCCATCAAATGAACGTCTGAAGCTCCCCGACGGATTGCTTCTTCTAAAATTTGTTGTATTTCCAATTAATCCTCCTTTTTTTCAAATTACTAATAAGCAGTGCGTATTAATTATCACCCACGGGTTACTCTCTTGCCACTCTTAATACTTCCTCAATCGATGTAATACCTTCCATCACTTTCAGGTAACCGTCTTGCATAAGCCTTACCATACCATCCTCAACCGCTTGAGCTTCAATCTTACCAGCCGGAGCTCTTTCCAAAATCAGCCGGCCGATCTTTTCAGTTATAGCCAAAACTTCAAAAATCGCGATTCTTCCTATATACCCTGAACCGCCACATTTATCACAGCCCTTTCCTTTATATAACTTTAATTTTGCTGCTCCTGCTTCTAGTTCTTTTAAATATTTTTCCTCCCCAGAGGACAGTTCGATATGTTTTATATTCAAAAGATTTCCCAGTGCCTTCTTAATATCATCTTCTATCTGTGGTGGTGCGTCATACGCTTGTTTGCAATCCTCACAAACTTTTCTAACAACACGCTGAGCCATTACGCAGTTCATCGACGAGGTCAATAAAAATGTTTCGGCTCCCATATCTAGAAGACGGGGAAGGGCCCCAGAGGCAGAATTGGTATGAAGGGTTGAAAAGACAAGGTGGCCAGTCAGGGATGCTTGAATTGCCAGAGCCGTTGTCTCACTATCACGAATTTCTCCAACCATGATAACATTCGGATCTTGCCGAAGGAAACTACGAAGCCCCGAAGCAAAAGTAAGCCCCGCTTGCGGGTTTATCTGTACTTGATTTACACCTGGTATTTGGTACTCGACCGGGTCTTCCAAAGTGACTATATTTATTTTTGGCGAATTTATTTTCGAAAGAGTAGCAAAAAGGGTAGTTGTCTTACCGGATCCCGTAGGACCAGTGATCAGGATAATACCGTGTGGTTTAACGATATTTTCCTCAAAAGTCTTCAGTGCCATCCCTCTCAAGCCCAAATCTGCTAGGGTAGGAGGGGCGCCTGATTTTGGCAAAAGCCTCATCACCACTTTTTCACCATTGGCTGTAGGAAGTGTAGCGATACGCAAATCAACTACATTATCTCTTAGCTTAAAGGAGAAGCGGCCATCTTGAGGTATTCTTTTTTCGTCAATTTTTAAATTAGACAAAATTTTTATACGAGAAATAAGTGATTCATGAACTTTCCGCGGTAAAACTACTCTTTCCTGCAAGATACCATCGATTCGGTATCTAACCCGCGTCCGATCCTCCATTGGTTCTATATGTATATCGCTAGCCCTTGCTTTAACCGCATATTCGAGAAGCGTTGAGACAATTTTTGAAGCCGGGGCCTCTCTTACAATTTCCTCCACCTTGCCTAAATCAGGTAGCTCTTCCTTCGCCTCCACTGTGCCACTAACTTCTTGCAGTGCTTCACTTACTTCACTTGTCAAGCTTTGGGCATATTGTTCTTTTATAGCCTTGTTAACTAATTCGGGAGTGGAGATAAATGGTTTGATTGCCGAACCACTCTTCTTTTCAATAAATTCAAGGACCTGCAAATCAAGGGGGTCGGACATGGCAACAGAAAGGGTGTTGCTAGCAATGTCGTATTGAAATGGAATAAGAGAGTAGCGACGACTAACTGGCTCTGGAATCTTATTTAAAAGGTCTGCCGGGATAGGTCTTGATGACGGATTAACAAAGTTGATACCCAAAAGAGTACCACGAGCTTTTGTAATTTGTTCTGTAGTAGCGAGATTATTTGAAAGAATTATTTGATCAGCGCTCTTCCCACTATTTATAGCTTCCATTTTAACGGTGGAAAGCTTTTCTTTAGTGAGCACTCCTTCTTCGAGCAGAATGTCTTCTATTCCCTTTTCAGTAACATCAGCCATCGGGCAGCCCTTCTTATAATAACGTCAGGCAGCTTCCGCCTAACTAAAGAGACTACTTTAATTTTAGAGTCTCAAAGGCTAAAATGTCAATTATGAGTTTACCAACTTTGCTTATTGGCGGTTCCAGCAAATCAAGGAAAAATGAGGCTATAAATTTAGCCAAAGGAACTTCCTCATGGGACTGCCATATCTTAGATGCGCAGGTTACATCTGGTATACATGATGTAAGAGGTTTAACCAGCGAACTTAACAAAAAACCAGTCAATTCTACTTTTAAAATAGCGTTGATTCTGGAAGCTCAAAATTTAACACTAGAAGCTCAAAATGCACTCCTTAAAACACTAGAAGAGCCTCCAAAAAATACAGAGATAATTCTCACAGCAGTGACTCCCGAAGGCCTTCTTTCAACAATTTCTTCTCGTTGCCTAAAGATCAATCTAGCAATAAGTGGTGAAAGCAAGGTTCCTAACAAAGTAGAAAAATTCCTATCTTTAGACTCGTACGAGCGGTGGCTTGCAGCAGCAGATCTAGACTTGGAAAGCTGGCTATCTTTTTGGAGGGAAAGATTGTTGGAGAATGTTTTTTCTAAAAATATAGAAAAAGAAAAAATTGCTAAAATAAGCAAATATTTAAAATTAATTATCAAGGCAAAATCGTTAAAAAAACGCAATGCTTCTTCAAAAATTTTAAATAGTATCATTCTTTTTGAAACCCCACAAGAGCCGTAAGCGACTGCATTTTAGCTTGCAAAGAAAGCCTAAAAGAAGTAAAATATATAGGTTCGAGGGTTAAAAATGACAAAGTACACCGCAAAAGACATCCATGTTTTAGAGGGCCTGGAACCGGTTAGAAGACGTCCGGGTATGTACATAGGATCTACAGACGTCCATGGTCTTCACCACTTGATAGCAGAAATTGTTGATAACTCCGTCGATGAAGCCTTGGCTGGGTTCGCTAAAAACGTTTGGATTTTTATTCACAAGGATCAAAAAGTAACTGTAATTGATGATGGTAGAGGAATTCCTACTGAAAAACACCCCAAAGTTGGTAAATCTGCACTGGAAGTAGCAATGACTTATTTACACGCTGGAGGTAAATTCGGTGGGGGGAGCTATAAGGTCTCCGGAGGCCTGCATGGAGTAGGAGCTTCAGCGGTAAATGCGCTTAGTGAGCAAATGTTAGTTGAGGTAAAACGTGACAATGTAATTTATGCCCAAACTTACAAATCTGGCGTACCAACTTCCGATGTAACAACGAGTAGAGAAAGTAAAATTTCAGATGCCGCAAAAACTATCTGGGATCTAACAAAAACAGGTACAGCAACTGTTTTTTTACCAGACAGATCAATTTTTTCAACTATAGAACTAGATTACAAAATTTTAGAAAAGCAAATCCGTGAGAGAGCATACTTGGTTGCTGGATTGTTCTTTCACATTCAAGACGAACGAAACGATCTTGAAAAAAACTTCTTTTTTGATGGGGGGATCCGAAGCCTAGTTGAGGATTTAAACAAAAACAAGCAGGGCCTACATCGATCAATTTTTATTAAAAAGGATACGGAAAACGTTGGTGTAGAAATAGCCATTCAATACAATGACTCGTATACCGAAACTGTTGAATCTTTTGCCAATGTCATAAACACAACGGAAGGTGGTACTCACTTAACTGGTTTCAGGATTGCCTTAACCCGTGCAATAAACGATTACGCAAGGAAAGCAGGCGTAATAAAAAGTGATGAGGAAAATTTGACTGGAGAAGATTTGCGAGAAGGCCTGACAGCAGTAGTCGCAATAAAAATGAATTCCGAGAAACTAGAATTTGAGGGGCAAACAAAAACTAGACTTGGAAATGCAGAAGTACAACCTAAAGTCGCCGCTGTTACCAAGGAAGGCCTGGAAACATTTTTTGAGGAAAATCCATCAGACGCTAGGCGAATTATCGAAAAAGTTCTTCTAGCTGCAAAGGCTCGGTTAGCGGCGAAAGCGGCGAAAGAAGCCGTTATTCGCAAAGGTGCTCTAGAAGGAATGACACTGCCAGGAAAGCTTGCAGACTGCCAGGAAAAAGATGCAAGTCAATCAGAACTCTATATCGTAGAGGGTGACAGTGCCGGTGGGAGCGCAAAGCAAGGGAGAGATCGAAAATCCCAGGCAATACTACCGATTGGCGGAAAGATTTTAAATACCGAAAGAGCACGCCTGGATAAAATAATACAATTCGAGGAAATCAAAGACTTAATTATTGCCCTCGGAACAGGGATAGGGGATACATTTGATATAAGTAAAATTCGTTATCACAAAATAATTTTGATGACTGATGCTGATGTGGATGGCGAACACATTAGAACTCTTCTTTTAACCTTCTTTTTTAGATACATGGCGTCTTGTATAGAAAACGGTTACTTGTATATAGCTCAACCACCCCTATACAAAGTAACTATAGGAAAGGAGATTTACTACGCTTACAATGATGAGAATAAAGAGGAAATAGTAAAAAAATACAAAGTTAATAAGGTAGCTTTAGGCATCCAAAGATATAAGGGTCTTGGAGAAATGAATCCAGGGCAGCTTTGGGAAACTACTATGAATCCGGAAAATCGAATATTGAAGAAGGTTAATCTAGAAGATGCTACTAAAGCTGACGAGGTTTTTAACATGTTAATGGGTGAGGAAGTTCCGCCAAGAAAGAAGTTTATTCAAAGCCATGCGCGGTACGCCACACTAGACATCTAACTTATGGCAGAAGAAGAAAGTCCAATTCAAAATATTAAGGATAAAAACATCTCCGTTGAAATAACTGACGAACTACAACGCTCTTATTTAGACTACGCAATGAGCGTAATCGTTTCGCGCGCTCTTCCAGATGTAAAGGATGGCCTTAAGCCGGTTCACAGAAGAATCCTTTATGCCATGCATGAACTCGGACTCACCCATGAAGCAAAATACAGAAAAAGCGCTACTGTTGTTGGTGAAGTCCTAGGTAAATACCATCCCCACGGGGATAGCCCAGTTTACGACGCACTAGTGCGCCTCGCTCAAAATTTTGCCATGCGTTACCCATTGGTAGATGGCCAGGGTAACTTCGGATCAGTTGATGGCGACCCACCAGCGGCAATGCGCTATACAGAAGCTCGAATGGCAAAGATTTCTAGTGAAATGCTTGTTGATATAGAAAAAGAAACGGTTGCTTTTACAGATAACTTCGATGCTACTAGAAAAGAGCCTCTCGTCTTGCCTGCAAAATTACCTAACCTTCTTTTGAATGGCTCAGCTGGAATTGCTGTTGGAATGGCTACCAACATTCCACCACATAATTTAAACGAGGTTTGCGACGCAATAATTCATTTGATAAATAATCCAGATGCTAACGTTGAGGAACTAATGAAATTTATTAAGGGGCCAGACTTTCCAACGGGAGGGGCGATATTCGATGTCAACGAAATAAGATCTGCTTACGCAACCGGCAAGGGCCGAGTTCTAATGAGGGCGAAAGCAGAGATAGAAGAGGAGAGAGGAGGTAAATTCGTAATTATTGTCAGCGAAATACCGTATCAAGTTAATAAAGCGCAGCTCATCGCAAAAATTGCAGAGCTAGTTAAAGATAAAAAGATTGAGGGTATTTCAGATCTGAGAGACGAATCTGACAGAAAAGGAATGCGTATTGTAATTGAGCTAAAACGGGATTCAAGACCTCGGTCAATTTTGAACAATCTGTTCAAGCACACAGCGATGCAACTTGCATTCAACGTCAATATTGTTGCTCTAGTTGATGGCGTTCCTATTACGCTGACCCTGAAGCAAATTTTAAGCGAGTATATTCGACACCGCCAACAAGTTGTTACGAAACGGACTCAGTTCGAACTGGATGCCGCAAAAAGACGGCTACATATTTTAGAAGGTTTGAAAATCGCAGTAGATAATCTAGACGCAGTCATCGAAACAATAAAGAAGTCGCCAGATGCTGAAGCCGCAAAAACTAATTTAATGAAAAGGTTTAAACTGACTGAGGTTCAAGCAGTCGCTATTTTGGATTTGCAGCTCCGCCGCCTAGCTGCACTCGAAAGACAAAAAATAGAAGATGAGTACAAAGAAACCGTCAAAACTATTAGCTACCTGGAAGCTCTTCTTGCTTCCCCGAAGAAGATTTTGGATGTGATTGAAAAAGAACTCTCTGAAATTAAAGAAAAATACGGCGATGATAGGCGTACAAGAGTTTATCAGCAAGCGGCAGGTGACTTCTCAGAGGAAGATTTAATCCCGAAACAACAGGCAATTGTTACAATCACCAAAAGTGGCTATATAAAAAGGAATCCTGTTTCCACCTTCCGCACTCAAAGTAGAGGTGGTAAAGGAGTTTCTGGTATTACCGTCAAAGAAGAGGATAGTGTGGCAAATATTTTTTCCGCCAACACTCACGACGCGGTTTTATTCTTTACCAAAAGCGGAAAAGTTTATCAACTAAAGGTCTATGATCTACCAGAGGGCTCTCGCACCGCAAAAGGAAGCGCTATCGTTAATTTAATTGAAATCGATCAAGGTGACAGCATAACCGCAGTTTTAAATATCCCAACTGAAACAAAAAACGGATTTCTTTTCATGGTAACAAAGGGTGGTGTCGTTAAGAAAACCTCACTCGCAGATTTTGCTAACATTCGACGCAGTGGAGTAATCGCAATTAATCTCGCGGCTAGCGATGAACTTCGATTTGTAGTATTAACGAGCGGGACAAATGAGATTTTACTTGTCACAAAAAATGGCATGTCAATTCTTTTCTCGGAAAAAGATGTAAGAGCCATGGGACGAGCGAGCGCTGGAGTAATTGGAATCCGCCAAAAAAGTGACGACGAACTAATTAAGGCCGAAATTGCCGATCCAAAAGCTGATTTTGCGGTTGTTACCGAAAAAGGCTTTGGAAAAAGAACAAAAATCTCCGACTGGCCACGGCAAGGAAGAGCAGGCAGCGGCGTAAAGGCAGCAGATGTAACTTCTCGCAATGGGAAACTTGCTGCTGGATTAGTAATTAGCAACCTTCACGAAGACTTATTAATAACAACAGCGAGTGGTCAGGTTATAAAATTACCTATAAAAGATATTCCTATTCTTACTAGACAAACGCAAGGCGTAATTTTAATTAGATTAAATGATCCAAACGATAAAGTGGTTGCTGTAACAGCCATAAAAAAAGAACGTAAGGAACGTATAACAAGGATTTCGAAAAAGAAAGACTAGAAACTAAAGAAGAAAACAAACCTTTTTAATCGTTCAGTGGCAATGAGAAGCTAAAAGTACTGCCTTTATCCAACTTACTCTCAACCCAAATCCTACCTCTATGCATATCCACTATTGCTTTTGATATGTATAACCCAAGTCCAGTACCTTTTGAGCCTTGTTCCAGTACTCCTGAAACTCTAAAAAACTTGGTAAAGAGGCGAGGTAAGGCTGACTCTGGAATCCCTTGACCAGTATCTTTTACATGGGTAACAATCTCCCCATCTTTACTTTCTGTTTCAACGCTGACGGTCCCACCACTCTTTGTATAGGAAAGAGCATTAGCTATTAAGTTAGAAAGAACCTCGCTTATTCTAAACTGATCTACAGCAACTTTTGGTAGCTTTTCTGGCACACTACAAACTAGTTTAATTTTCTTTTCCTTTGCCAAAGGCTGAAAATTATTCACAGCATCTTTTACTGTCTTCACCCAATCGGCAGGTTCAATTTGTAGTTTCATCGCCCCTCGCTCAATCCTAGAGACAGAAAGCAAGTTTTCAACAAGAGATGCTAGTTGGGAAGAGGCAATAAAAGCTTTGTCTATAAAAGATTTTTCTTCCGCTGGAATCTTTTTACCTGTTTCCTCTAGCAACACTGAGAGATACCCTCTAACAGCCGTGAGTGGAGTTCGCAGTTCGTGAGCAGCCATTGAAACAAAATCTATTTTCATCTCCTCAAGTTCTTTTTCTTTAGAGACATCGCTCATAGTAATAATTGCTCCAACTTCAACTTCCGCACCTTCTTTAATTGCAGAACTAGTGAGGTTAACAAAAACTTGCTTACCAAAGGCTGTGGTTATTCTTAAGGCTTTCTTTTGAACAATGACTGTGTCTTCAGTAACCTTCCCTGTTGGTAATAGACTCTTGCCGTCTAGCCTTTGATCACCATCAAACATTGTTAAAACATCATCAAGTTCTTTCCCCAAAATATCTGTCTCTTTTAAACTCAACATAGTAAGGGCTGCTGGATTTACCAAGATCACCTTTCCCTCTAGGCCCAAAGCAAAGACACTATCGACAATCGATTGCATAATAGTTGTCAACTTGTTTCGCTCCGCAGTAATATCTGTAAAGAATTTTTTGGTTTCACTAATATCCGTCGCAATACCAACCTCACCATATGTCTCACCTTTGGGGTTTTTTAGTACTGATGATGAAAAACTAACCGTAATTTTTTTACCATTCGCTGCTTCGAGGCTAACTTCTACTCCAGACACTTGTTTGCCTTCATCGATTGGCTTTAACACCTTATCCTCAAAATTATGCCAATCATCGCCTACCAATTTCTTTATTGGTTGGCCAGTCAGTTCGTCTTTTTTATAACCTAAAACGCGTTCGACAGCATCGTTAACAAACTCAATATAATGATCTGGATTGAAGACAACTAGAATCTCATTCATTGTTTCAACAATATTGCTGACCACCATACCAGGACTAATGGCGAAAAGCCGGTATCGTAAGATTGCATAGGCGATTATCACGCTCATAATTGTCGTCAGTGGGACAGCGAGTCTCATGACATCAATCCTCAAAACCGGCAAAACACCGTTTGTGATAGACCCACCAATGAGCGGAACTAAAAGAGCACAGACCATTAAAAGGGTTTGACGCTTTCTTTGAGGATCTTTTGCTTTTAAGTAAAATCGGAAAAGAAGAACAAAGGAAACAATTAAAAGAAAGTCAATCCAAGCAAATACCAGCCAAAACAGAGGAGTGTCCAAAGGCCCCATCCAATCGGTAGAATACTTTACGTAAGAAGCAGCATTTTGGTTCACTACCAAGCCCGTTCCCCAAGATAAAAAGAGAAATAGGAACGCAGGACCAAATAAAAGGATCTGCCAAGAAAATTTGCTAAGAAGTTTTTCTTTACCGATGTAAGAGAGCGCAAACGCTAAATAAGGCGGCCCAACAAATATCCAACCAAAACTACCAAGGGTTTCCCAAAAGACCGCGCCTTGTGGCAGTGCGCTTAATCGGCTAAGGGCCTCGGTGACAGCCCAAACAATTACAGCGATAATTGAGAATACGTACCAGCGGTTGGCGGAAACATTAATACCTTGGGAAAAAACAAGATAAATAACAATTAGATTAGTAATTACCGCAACTATTGAAAGTATAGCGTACGGATTAAAAGCAAAATCAAAAATCGGCATTTAAGGCAGTTCCCTCATTATTTATATTATATCTCGCCAGAGAAACAATAGAAAGCTAAAGCTTTCTGCGTCGCATATCTCCTAAGAAAGCTAAAGCTTTCTGCGTCGCATATCTCCTAAGAAAGCTAAAGCTTTCTGCGTCGCATATCTCCTAAGAAAGCTAAAGCTTTCTGCGTCGCTTTGCTCCTCCGCGAGATTCCAATCTTGCGATTATAACCAACAAGGGATTGATTATTCTAGGGAAGAGGGAATTTTGCGGTCAAATTTTTAACTTCTTTTGCAATTAATAGGAGCTTTTTGTTTTTTGTGATTCTTGCTCTAAAATCCTTCATGAATTCAACTCTCACCGCTTTGTCCGTGGGAAGTTTTTCATTTTTTACCTCTTCTATGACCTCATTTGTCCAAAAGGCTATTTTTTCCATTTCTTTTTCCTTCATTCCGCGAGTAGTAACCGCAGGAGTTCCAATACGAATCCCGGATGGGTAAAAGGGCGGCATTGGGTCAAAGGGGACGGCGTTTTTGTTAGAAACAATTCCAGCTGCTTCAAGTGCAATTGCGGCAAGGGCACCATTCGCTTTTTTGTTCTGAAGGTCAATTAGAATCAGGTGATTGTCGGTACCACCGCTAATTAAATCAAACCCGGCTTTAGAAAGAGAAGAAGCGAGCCTTTTTGCGTTTTTAACAATCTGAGCAGCGTAATTTTTAAACTCTTGTGTAGATGCTTCCGCCAGTGCAACGGCTATTGCAGCTGTCTGGTGATCGTGCGGACCGCCTTGAAGACCTGGAATAATGGCACTATCGATTTTTTTGGGAAGATCAGGATTCTTCTCGAGACCTTTTTCTGTAACCATAATCAAAGCACCTCTGGGCCCGCGCAAAGTTTTATGAGTGGTTGTCGTGATGATATGGGCAAAAGAGACAGGGCTTTGATGAACCCTTCCAACAATTAAACCGGCAATATGCGAGATATCAGCCATTAAGTAAGCGCCAACTTTGTCAGCGATTTGACCAAATCTTTTAAAATCAATAATTCTTGGATATGCGGTGTAACCGCAAACTATTATTTTTGGTTTTTCTTTTTGAGCAAGTTTTTCGATAGCTCCAAAGTCTAAAAACCCCTCTTTGTCCAGTTCATACAGGACCGATTTAAAAAATTGTCCAGTCGATGACTGTGGCTGGCCGTGGGTCAAGTGCCCACCGAAAGCAAGGGAGAGACCCATAATTTTATCTTTTTGTGGGGTACAGGTTGCCAAATAAACTGCAAGATTTGCCGGAGAACCAGAGTAAGGCTGGACGTTAACGTAAGGAACACCAAAGAGTTTTTTAGCTCTCTCTTCAGCAAGTATTTCGATTTGGTCTATGTATTTGTGACCTTGGTAGTATCTTTTTTTAGGGTAGCCTTCTGAATATTTATCGGTAAGAACTGAACCCAAAGCCTCTCGTACAGCGCGGGAAGTGTGGTTTTCTGACGGAATCAGATCGATCGTCTCTTTCTGTCTTGTCGCTTCTTTTTTAATTAAGAGGGCTATTTCTTTATCGGTTTTTACTAGGTTCATAGTTCCTACAAACTAACACAAAAGAAACTTGTTAGCAAGAAAATTAAAACAACGAAAAGACCGCCGTATGTTTCCACCTCCTATTGGTAGATAACTTACGACGGCCTCTTGGCGCTGATCGGCTCCTGCCACCTGCAACGCGAGCAGGACAACCAACCTTCGCCCTTCCCAATAGCACCCCCACAATTAGGACAAGACAACTGCTGCCTCTGTTGAGTGCCGCATCCTTCCCTGTTGGTGCAAACTCCGTACGCATCTCGGCAATTTCTGCAAACCATGCGGCCGCAGACACTACAGGGAAGGCAGCTTATGTCGTCTCTCCCATGGCCAACACAGGTAATACCCATGCTAGCACCTCCTCTCTATCCAGAATTATATTAAATTATACCAGAAACAGCTTCAGATGTCAAACCTATAGTCGTTATTACCTCTCGAAAATAGCTTTGCAAAACAAGTGATTTTGTTGCTACAATGCAAGTACAATGGCGAAAATTTTTGATCACCTTCTAAACAGAAATCTTGCCCATGTTACCCGCTACAACAATAGGGCACAGCATTTCCCAGAAAGCGTTGCTGAACATTCCTTTTATACTGCCTATTTCACTTTAATTCTTTGCCAACTTTTGGAAAAAAAGAAAATTAAAGTGGACTGCGCAGCGGCCTTACAGATGGCTATAGTTCATGACGTTGAAGAGGGTCTCACAGGAGATATCATCAACCCCTTCAAACATTACAATGACGAAGTTTATCGGGCGATACGAAAAGTGAGTGACAAAATGGTTTGGGAAATGTTTGTTGACTTGCCCCGCGATCTCCAAAAAACCCTCTATTCTTGGTGGAAAAAGGAAGGGGAAAAAGAAAATATTGAAGCTCAGATAGTAAAAGTAGCCGATAAACTTTCTCTTTTATCTAAATGTTCTGAAGAGATCCAGGCTGGGAATAATTATTTCGAAGAAATTTACAAATTGCAACTTTCAGGCTTAAAAAACCTAGAGCTTTCTTGGTGGAAGAAAATTCGCAAAGAAGTCCTCTCCGGAGCAGAAAAAGAGCTATAAACTAATTCCGAAAAATTAGTTTAGGGGCTGAAATGCCAGAAAGCCCGCCTCTTTATCGAGATTAGAGGCGGGCTCTTTGGGCAGTTATGTTTGATCCAGACAGGTCGGTCGCTACGCCTTGACAGCCACCACCTGCAACCAGTTGCGGGTAACGCTCGTGAGGTTGAGGTCACGAAACGCTTCAGCAACACCCCGCTTCAGGCAATCAACGGCTACAGCCAGAGGTACTCCCGGCAAGGCACCACGGGCAAACAACTCATAACCACTGATGTCCTCGAACCCTTCCAACGGTAATTCCACTGGACACAGCTCCAGGTACTCCAGCTCGAAACCCTCATCCTCCAAAAGCTGACGGTACTCCTCGGGAGTCAGTAATATCCGTGCCTGCGCCTTCCCTTCCTTCTTCCGCCGAATATCCGGGTAATCGTCCTTGAAGATGTGAAGGGCGTGGCGGATCCAGGCCGTGTAGAACGGGAACGTGTCCGCCGACTGCGCCCCCTCGAAGAACGCGCTGTTGAAGGCAAAGACGCCGCCGGGGCGAAGGACTGCATGTATGTTCTGCAACACCAGCGACTTGTCGGGCACTAAATGGATTGCATTGCAGAATAACACGCCGTCCATAGACCGGACAGACGCACAATGCATAAGATCCTCGCCTCTACGCTTAAGGAAGCGAACTGCTACCTTTGGAAGGTGGGCAAGACTTCTGCGAGCTTCCTCCAAAGCCTCCCCCAACGGTTCTATAGCGATCACTTGACCACCATCGCCGCAGACTTCCTCGACCAAAAGCCAGGTAACAGCACCGATACCGCAACCTAGGTCAACTACTCGCCACCAAGGCTGTAGCTCGCACAGCTTTACCAGCCGCCGGTTCATCGCTGTGTAGAAAGGGTGGCTCGCAAACCGCTTAAGGGAATAGTCTTCCTCTTCCCCGGAAACCTCACCTTTCCCTACTACTTGTTGTGGCATCTCTGTACTCCTTCGCTCCATTAAGGATCACTCTTCTTCACTGGTTGCTAGGAATTACGTTTTCGCTACTATACCAAGCTTTTGCAAGTTTAGCAAATAGTCAGGAAAAAGGGCGAGCCTGCAACCTGTAACTCAAAACCCTTCCGAAACATAACGAGAGACCGGGCCGATCGAGTGAAACATCTGGTCGGCCCAACCCCCTTTATACCCCCAACTAACATAATTTTCTTGAACTAACAATAATAAAAGCGTACAATCTAGCCAGCAGGTGAGAGTCTGCTCAGACACAAAGGAAGGAGGGGACAATGCGTCTCGCAACAACGCTTTCCAGAAAAGTAGTCCCCCTTTCCTGGGGGAGGAGAATTGCAGCTCGTCGAACAATCAAGGAGATTGGGTTCATCGGAGTTTGGCAATTCCAAGCTCGCCTATCAGCAACGATTCTGCTTTCACTGGCGGCATTTATCGGCGCCTGGCAGGCAGTAATAGTAATGCTGCCATGGGGACTAACCGCGACACACTGGTACGAAACCGCAAGAGCCAATGGGTTGCAGGATATTCTGGAAACCCCAGCACCCACCAAGAATAAAGGGCAACGCCTAGGTAGTTGGCTCTTCTACGGTCTGAAGATCTACCTGTTTGATTTCAAACAGTTTGTATTCTTCCATCTGCTAGGTCCGTCGATCAGCCGAAGAAGCAAGAGCAGCTTAAGGATGCAAGGAAGGAGGCTCCTTATCATCCTGGGTATGACGTTATTTGGAGTCCTAGCCACACACCACGCGTTGAGCTTGGCAGGTTACTCCAGACGGCAGATATACTGGGGCAATATGGCCGCGAGGGTTTTGAATATCCCAGTCAAAATCCTCGAAACGACTATCCTTGTCGGCCTGTTGTTCTTAATTGTACGGCTTATAACGGGACTCGTATAGGAAAAGGAGGTGACGAGGCCGATGGATTCTTTCCGTTGGCCTCTTTGACTAGTTGATATTCGGATAAATTTGGGGTAAATTAGAGTCAGTATGCAAAAAGAAGTTTCCTCTTACTACGACTACACTTTACCTTTTTACAGATTCTTTTGGTACAAAAATCGCGAAAGTAGCGCTATCCATTACGGGCTGTGGAAAAAAGGAACAAAAAGTTTCGAGGAGGCATTAATGAATACCAATAGATTTTTAGCTAAAATCGCGAACATAAAAAAGGAAGATATTGTTTTAGATGCAGGCTGTGGAGTAGGGGGAAGTAGTATTTGGTTAGCAGAAAACCTAGCAGCTGAAGTAACCGGGATTTCCATTAGCAATAAACAAATCGATGAAGCAAGAAAGCTAGCAAAGAAAAACTCTCTAATCAAATTTTTCGTAATGGATTTTTTAAGAACGAAATTTCCCGACTCTTCTTTTGATGTCGTTTGGGCAATCGAAAGTGCTTGCCATGCAGAGAATAAAAAGGATTTCCTAAAAGAAGCTTATCGACTTTTGAGGAGAACAGGGAGGCTGGTAATTGCCGATGGTTTTTTGAGAAGAGCACCAAAACTAGACGATGCGAAAGACTTTTTATCTCAATTCTGTAACGGTTTTGCGGTACCAAATTTGGCGTTGGCCAAAGATTTTGAAAAAATGATGAGAGAGGTTGGATTTAAAAACATCAAAGTATTGGACAAGACAGGAGAGTTCATGCCTTCTTCGCAGAGAATTTTAAAGATAGCCAGGTTTGCTTACCCTATTTCAATACTAACTGAAAAGCTTCATTTAACTTCACCTATTCTTACTAAACACATTTTAGCGGGAATTGCTCAATACAAGGTATTTGGTGGAAATTTAGGTGGTTATTTTGTTTTTTATGGGGAAAAATAAACAATGAAAATTGGTACTGCCAATCTTCCTCTTCATTACGGCTCTGCGCCGGCTTGGCTTTTTGGCCGAATGAGCAAACTAGCCAGAGAAATAACGATTGTGATCGTTGATGAATTCGGAGCAGAGGAATTCCTCCGAAGGATTTCTCATCCATATTGGTTTCAATCTTTTGGTTGCGTACTTGGCTTTGATTGGCACAGTTCTGGTTTAACAACCACTGTTGGTGGAGCCCTCAAGGTAGGGCTAAAAGACGTTTCGAAAGATCTTGGGCTCTTTGTCGCTGGCGGAAAAGGCGCAACAAGCAGAAAAACTCCTCTGGAAATTGAAAACATTTCTAATCAACTCGGCATAGATCTTTCAAATCTCGTTTATGCATCAAAAATGAGCGCAAAAGTGGATAACACTGCACTACAAGATGGTTTTCAGCTTTACCACCACAATTTCTTTTTTACCAACCCGCCAGCTGGCGGGGCGAAATGGGCAGTAGTGCAACAGGGGTTGAACCCCTCAAATCGCTGGGCGCGGCGTTACCACTGGTTAAGTGATGATTTAACATCGTTTGTTGAAGAACCCCACAGCGCAATCGCTTCCGACAAAAAGTTGGAAGTCCTAAACCTTGTCGCGAAGAATTCAAACGATGCAAGAACGACCTCAACCAAACTTGCAAGCGAAAAACCGGAAAAAGTTTTACGAGAGTACAAAAAAATCCTAGAGTTAAATTTACCGAAAAGAGAATTAGTCGAGGCAGGAGATATACGCCCAGAAAACTTAAAGAGAATTCTGCTTTCTACCTACGAGCAGCAGCCAAAAGATTTTGAACTCTTGCTTTCAACCCGCGGGGTTGGACCACGGACCATCAGAGCACTGACACTGATTTCAGAATTAATTTATAACACCCCAGCGAGTCGAGAAGACCCAGTCAAATTTTCCTTTGCCCACGGGGGGAAAGACGGAACACCTTATCCAGTTGATAAAAAAACCTACGATAAATCAATCGAAATTCTCAAATTCGCCGTCGAAAAAGCTAAGATAGGGGATCGGGAAAAAATAAAAGGCTTAAAGAAACTACAACTTTCCCTACTCTAAACCAAATTCCTTAAGGTCCATTTTCATTGGGCCCTTTTCGAAGAAATCGTTTACGGCCTGAAGAACTTGCGAGGGAAGTACTCGAGCTTTTAGCAAATACCCTTGAGCGCCTATTTCAACAGCCTGTCTAATAACTGAACCTTGTCCTAAGTTGGTAAGTAAATAAACAGACGTACCTTTTGATGCAGAAGTATTGACTCTTATATCTTTCAAAACATCAATTCCTGTTTTCTTTGGCAACATAATATCAAGTAGTATAAGATCATATTTCGTCTCTTTTGCTTTTTCGATGCCTTCCAAACCGTCTTCGGCGGCATCTATTTCAAAACCACCTTTAGTTAACTCCCGCATATATATATCGCGGACAAAAGCATCATCTTCTACAAGTAGAATTTTCCTTGCCATAACTTCCTCCTTAAGATATTAAACCAGCAAATAATAGCCCCGTCTAGCCCTTAGTTTTTGAAAAATTCTTTACAACAACTATAGACCCATTTGGAATTATGTGCAAAACCCCATCGTTGTCTTTAAGCCAAATGGTCCGCAAGGTAATCTTTTGGACTACTCCCTTTTCTCCAGAAACCTCTATTTCATCGCCCTCATCAAATTGATTTTCGATAAGCAGGAAGAAACCGGCGATTATATCCTTAACTAAACTTTGTGCTCCAAAACCAAGCGCAAGACCTACTATCCCAGCACTAGCAAGTAGGGGAGTAATATCAAAACCAATCTCCCTAAGTATCATTATAAAAGCAACCAAGATAATTACGGTAGAAGCGGTTGCTCGTAATATACCAGTTATAGTCCGCAGCTTTTTAGCTCTTAGTGCCCCCATGGAAATAGTTGATGCAAAATCGCGAGTTAGAAGGGTCATAACGACCAAAATTACAAGAGCAGCTAGAAAAATTGCTATGATACGTGAGACATGAGGGGTAAGCCCTACCATGATTTTATCATAACACTAAAAATCGCTAAATTGAAAGTTTTGTCATATGCTGTTATTCTAGTTACTAATGCCACAAGAAGTAATAATTGATATAAAACCAAAGGAGAACAAATTTGGCTTTTATTTAGTTTTTTTACTGTTTCTTGTAGTTTTAGCTTCGGTAGTTTTTTTTGCTAGTTTTTTTGCGACGAGGATAGCCGTGCAAAATAAAGTCTTTGGTGAAAAGCCGTCTCAAACCGCGTCTTCCCGTCCTGGCTGGTTTATTCTTTCGACAGATTCCTATTCTATTGAGTACCCAGAAGACTGGAAAGCTGAAACTCATCAAAGCAAAGAAGCCGTCGGGGCAAGATTATTTAGTAGTGCGGGAGAAGTAAATTTTTGGTTGGACGACTTGCGCGAACCTAGATTTTCCAAAGAACAACAAAAATCTATTTTAAGTGAGAAACCGATAGAAATTTCTGTAGATAAAAGGGAGGCCACCGCCACAGAATTCAATTTTAAAGATGGTAGTTTCTTCTTGGTAATAAAAGTTCCTGCTGCCTCTTCGATTAAAAATGTTACATTTTGGTTGTCTGGTTCTAATAAAGAAACCAAGAATCTAGTTACTAGTATCGTTACTTCTTACAAAAGCAAATGAATAAAATAATCAGCCTAAATACAAAAACTAAACGCGAAGTGATAAATCTTACTGATAAAGTTAACGAAATAGTTAAAGAATCTAAGGTAAAAGACGGAATTTGCCTTATAAACATCCTTCACACAACGGCAGCTTTGATAATAAATGAAGATGAAGAGGGTTTCAAAAAAGATATACTGAAATTATTCGAACAGATAATAGCAAAAGATGGTTGGGAACACCCCGATACTTCGGATATGTGTGAACGTAGAAATGCCACTTCCCATTTAGCTGCTGTTTTAATCGGAAGTTTTCAAGCTGTAGGGATTAAAGAAGGTAAATTAAATTTGGGAACTTGGCAGAATATATTATTTGTCGAACTCGATGGTCCAAGGAACAATCGGCAAGTAGCAGTCAAAATAGTAAAGTAATTGTTGGATAAAAGTTATCTGTAACGGACCTACTACTAAAAGAGTCTTGCACCTGCTAAACTAGAGGCGAAATGAAGAAGGTCCTAGCTGTCGCAGTTATAATCGTAGCAGTAATCATTGTCTGCGGTATCTCCTTCACCCTTTTTAAATTTTTTTGGAGTAGAAGTCACGAACCTCCTAAACTAACAGAGGAGCAACAAGAAGCGGAAAAAAGAAAAGTAAGAAAAGAAAATTTAATCGAAATTATTCGAGAAATTGTCAAAAAAGACACGCCAGCTACAACACTCTCTGTTGGAATATATGATTTCAATAACGATGAGTACTTCGGTTATAACGACCAAGTTGCACAACACGCTGCTGGCGTTTCGCAACTTTTGACTGCTACGTACGTGTTTAACCTAGCGGACAAAGGGACGATTGGATTGAAGGACAAAATGGGTGCCTACGACATTGAAACACAGCTGCAGTTCCTAGTTAATCAATCTAGTACTGATAGTCTTGATTATTTGTTTGAACGCTTCAGCGCAACCGATCAAAATACCTTTGCTAAAAAAATTGGTATGACTGCTACAGATCTCTCACTCGGGAAAAATTTAATGAGCGCAAAGGATGCTGTTACGCTAATGAAAAAAATCGAAAAGGAAAATCTCTTGACTGAAAGTTCAAAAACCAAACTCTATTCTTATATGCAAAAGACGAGTATTGAAAGGTTTTTCTCGCCGATTTTGAATCAAGCAAACTTAACGTACTACCACAAAGCAGGTAGTTGGGAAGGGGAATCTCACGACGTTGCTTATGTAACAGACGCGAAAAATCCATTTATTTTAGCTGTTTTTACAACTAGTAGAAGTGGCACCGTAAGCCCTACTCAAATGAAAGAGATAGCAATCGTAGTTTTAGAATACTTTACTGAAATTTAAAAACCTGAGAGGGGGTGAAAAAAGTGGATAAAAAAACAACTAGTCTTGCACTGCTGGTATTATCTTTGGTTGGAATTTTACTAGCTGCCTTAGATTACATAGGCAACGTCCCTGTATTGAATTTGGGAGCTGATTCTTGGTTGCTTGTTTCAATTGTAGTAGCTGTATACGCAGTCTATGCCAAGTCTGCCTAGTTAGTTTCTCATACCAAATAGTTTTTATATACTGGTCAATAAACAGGCTGGTTCTCATCTGTTTGAGTTGGACTCTATTTTACTTGTATAATACTGCTGACAGAAAGGGGTGATCTATGGATCAAGGGGGATCAGCGAAAAAACAAAACGAAAGCGCTGGTATGAGTACTCTATCCATAAAGGAACCTACCGACTGGCAAGAGACTGTAGACGCAACTAGGATAGAAGGAGGGTGGAGCGGAGTCTCGGCTCAAAGACCAACCTTGTGGGCGTTGGACGGTAGAATCAGAGCAACGGAGAGACTTGGCACGAGATAGAGAAGCCAGTGATTGGAGGGGCACTGGCTTCTCTCGACCCCTATTAGAATTAACAAGCCAATTAACATGAAGAAAGTCTTGCTAGCTTCTTTTCTAGTTTTAGTTTTTGGTTTCCTAGTCTGGTTTTTCTTTTTACGAAGCAGCGTCCAAAAAGTACAAAAGGCGGGCCCTGTTATATTTTTTGGAAATAGTCTAACTGCCGGTGTTGGAGCAGAGCAGGGCGAAGATTTTCCAACTCTCGTTGCCAAAGAACTAAATTTAACTAATGTCATCAACGCTGGGGTTTCAGGCGACACAACTACTACTGGTCTAGCCAGATTAAAAACCGATGTTTTAGATAAAAGCCCATCACTAGTCGTAATCGAGCTTTCTGGTAATGATTTTTTAAGACAAGTACCGGCTAGCGAAACGATTAAAAATCTAGATTCAATTGTCAGTCAAACCCATGAAAGCGGCGCGGCAGTCCTGTTAATCCACATCAAATTCCCCCTGAAAGATTCTGAATATCAAACTGGGTTCAAACAAATTGCGAAAAAATACAAGGCAGCTGTTTTATGGAATGCACTAGATGGAATCGAAGGTAACCCTCAACTTATGGCAGATGACATCCATCCAAATGCTGTGGGCTACAAAATCCTGGCCGAAAGGGTCGCCAAAGCAATAAAACCCCTTCTCTAAATCCTATAGACATTATTATCCCATTTTAATATACTTTGCCCAGTAGTTCGCTTCCAGAGAGACTAACCAGTAAAGGAGAGGCAATCATGAGGTCGATCATGGGACCATCGTTTGGCACCCTAGTTCGTAACGTACGGAAAAGAGCAGGCTGGACGCAGGGAGAATGCTGCCTACTCCTCGAGCTGTCTGATATCAACAGCCTAAGTGATATCGAAAGAGATGAAAGGCTACCAGAAGGACCCCTCCGCATGAAAGTCATGAAGCGATTGGGCTTTACCCGAGAGGAACAGGGATGGGCCCATCTAATCTGCGGAGAGATGCCAACTGAGGAAGAGATCACACGCTGGACGCAGGCTTTGAGTGAACACATCCAGATTGAGGTACCAGCTCTGATCACCGACTTCGTCTGGAACATTCTCGACGCCAACAAACCAGCTAGAGACTTCTTCCATTTGCAGCCGGCAGAATTGGCAGAGAGACCGAATATGCTGGAGCTAGTAGTCGACCCCAAAAGCGGCTTTTGCCGATATCTAAGGGGGGTTGGCTGCTGGGAACAGTTCCTAAGAGAGCGAATCTTCCAGTTCAAGCTGGAACAGTTCATACACCTTGGGAGAGGAACAGGGGACACTTGTCTCCATGATCTTATTTGCAGACTCTTCAGGCATGATGAGTTTGTGGACGCGTGGCTGAAACTTGACGAGGTAGCTGTGCGGGTGATGCATCGAAGCAGGCCTCTCCTGGGATGGAATCCTATGAATCTTCCAGCAGGGAGTTACCAGGTTCTTATCGACACGGTAATCGATGATCAGCGATTCCGTCGTGAGATCATCGTACCTTGGGGGCAACGCAGGGACTAGCGGAAGATCGAGATTACTCTGGGCTGGCTCGCGAAGAGGAGAGACGCGGGCCAGCTTTCATTTTTCCAAAAATTTGCTAAACTAGGTGGGCTATGGCGAAAAGAAAAATCTATACAAGGGTGGGGGACAAAGGGAAAACTTTTCTTGCAAACGGCAAAAAAGTTTCAAAAGATTCTCTGGAAATTCAAACCTTAGGAGCTATTGACGAACTCAATGCCTCCATTGGAGTTGCAGCGTCTTTCATCAAAGAAAAACATATTGTACAATTATTACAAGACATCCAAAATGACCTTTTAAATATTGGCGCGGAAATCGGAAACGATGGCCAATCAATAAAAAATACAAGTAAGCTTTACCCCATAGATAAAGACAAAATAGTTAAATTGGAGCATTATATTGACCTATATGACAAAAAACTCCCTAACCTTCAAACATTTATCATCCCTTCAGGCAAAAGAGAATTCGCATTGCTTAATTTATCTAGAACTGTTTGCCGAAGAGCTGAGCGAGATCTGGTTTCATTAAGCAAGAAGCGAAAAGTAAACCAGGACATATTGTCATATTTTAACCGATCATCTGATCTTCTTTTTGTCCTAGCTCGTTACTTAAATAATGGTCAGGAGAAGCTATGGGAAAGAAGGTAGGAGCCTTTGGCAGCATCTTAATATTTTTGGCCTTGGTTGTTTTTGTTTTCCTCCTGGCCAAAAACTTCAATACAGGCTATACCGTCAGCAAAAATCCAGCAACAAAAGAGCCACCAGTAATCCCAAAAGTAAGCCTTGATTCGATTTTTACCAAACAAAACGATCTCTCCAAACTCGACCAGAAAAAGCTGGTAACCTTAAATGCGACCGGGGATGTAATAATAGGCAGAGGCTCAAACTGGCCTGCTGTTACAAGCGGCAATTTCAATTACAACTGGGAGGGAACTTCCGACTTTTTGAAAAAAGCTGACTTAACATTAATTAACCTGGAATCACCACTCATACAAGGATGCCAGCTTATGACCCACGGAATGACTTTTTGCGGAGACCCAAGGCAAATTCAAGGATTAGTTTTTGCTGGTGTTGATATAGCTTCGATAATAAACAACCATATCGACAACTTTGGCCAGACAGGAAGAGAGGAAACAGAAAAACTGCTTGAAAAAAACAAAATCGGCTGGACTGGATTTGGACATTTTGAGCAGAGAACCTTGAAGGGAGTAAAATTTGGATTTCTAGCCTACAACGGAGTAGAAGCTTCATTTCCCAGGGATGAGATGACAACTGAAATAAAAGAGGCACGTAAAAAAGTTGACGTTTTAGTCGTTTCCGCTCATTGGGGAATGGAATATGAGCTAGTGCCAAAATCTAGCGGGAATGTCGCTCCTGATGATCCGAAAGAAATCGCTCATTTAATAATTGATTCTGGGGCCGATCTCATTATCGGAAACCACCCTCATACTGTACAGGGCGTCGAAATTTACAAAAATAAATTAATAACCTACGCCCACGGCAATTTTATCTTTGACCAAACCTGGAGCCAGGAAACGCAGGAAGGCGTAGTAGGAGAATATACTTTCTACGAAAACAAACTCGTCAATGTAAAATTCCACCCAACACTTGTCGACGTTTCATATAAACCCCGCTTCCTCTCTTCAAAAGACGGCCAACACATACTAGATCGCATGCTCGATTCCTCCAACCAAATCGCAAAGACCCCATAGTATTGACAAATGTCGTTTCAAACTGTATAGTGGCCCCCAAACCGTAATGACAAAACCGAAATCTGGTTAGCTAGAATTTGGGAGGGAGTGATGAGAAAGCAACCAAGAACCATCGAGGTGTCCTTCACTGTCGAAGCGAAAAAGCAAGGGAGGAGAAACCGCTTCGTCTATGAAACCGTCTTCCCAGAGCGAATTCAGGTCGGCGGGACAAACTACGTTCGACGTGACACGCTTCTTAGGGGAGAGGAAGGTGAGCGCCTAGCGAGGATCAACGAAACGGCAGCGAAGCACCACAAGAAGGGGCATCCCGACGTCTTCTTCGTCAACTACATGCACGTCGCCGTGTACACACCAGAGAACTGATCGCAGCAATCTAGGCCAAAAACCCCGCCGGAGCAACTCCATGAGGAAGCTTCGGCGGGGCAACTCCTCCAAAACCCGTTTGTTCTAATATTTTTAATCCTCACAATTAGTCAGCTTCCAAGGTCCGACCTTCGACCACAACTTTTTCATTTTTCATCTTTTCCTTTTTACTTTTGTAGCCCACGTAAGTGTGTGCAGAGCGCTAAGTGATCTATTTTTAACTTTTTACTTTTTACTTGTTACTTGTTACTATAGTTGTATGAGCTTCAAAATTTGTGTCTCCGGAGCGGCAGAAGGGGATAGTTTAAACCCCGAAACACTAAAAAAATCAGAAGCAGTAGGCGAGGCAATTGCCAAGGAAGACGCTGTTCTTGTAACAGGAGCCACCACCGGCATACCTCATCATGCTGCAAAAGGAGCAAAAAAAGCTGGCGGTATTTCCATCGGTTTTTCTCCGGCAAGTACCAGATTTGACCATATGAAGCGTTACCAGCTACCAGTAAATTACATGGATCTTATTGTTTACACTGGTTTTGGTTACGCGGGTAGAAACTTGATTTTAACCCGAAGCGCCGACGCTGTAATAATTATCGGCGGCCGTATTGGCACTTTAAACGAATTCACGGTAGCTTTCGAAGACAGAAAACCAATTGGTATATTGGAAGACTCCGGTGGTATCGCAGATGAAATAGAAGAAATCACTCGAATTGCCCACAAACACGAGTGTCGGGTCCTTTACGACCCAGATCCAAAAAAACTTGTAAAAGGCTTAATTAGCGACCTGAAAGAAAAATACAAAGCAGATGAGGAAAAACTCTCCCCAGCTTCAGTTGAAAATCCTGAATAGATCGCTCCGTAATTCGAAACTTTCAGTTTCTCAGTACTCTCGCGCTCTGCGACCACTCCTGCCTGCCGGCAGGCAGATCGTGGACTAAAATTAATTCTTGCAAAATTTACCAAAAGCAAAGTAAAATCATCTCGTAAGGAGGTGATAAGTTTGGCAGAAACAAAAGTAGGCACAATCAAACACTACTACGACCATATTGGCGTAGGCGTATTGGAAGTTTCAAAAACAGTAAAAGTAGGCGACAAAATTCACCTAAAAGGCAAGGTAACCGATTTCACGCAGGAAGTGTCTTCCATGCAGTCGGAGCACAAAGACATTGATTCGGCAAAGGCAAAAGAAATAGTGGGTCTAAAGACAGATCAACAAGTAGAAGAAAAAGACGAAGTTTTCAAAGTCGGGTAGTTTTGTAGTCCACTAAAGTGGTCGCCCGCCTGCCAAGGAAAGGCGCTGTCGGGCAGGCAGAATGCGAAACATTCTATTTTTGACTTTTGAATTTTAATTTATGTATATTGGTATCGATATCGGCGGCACTCACACAAGAGTTGCTTCCGGCGCCCAAGGAAAAATTCAACAAAGGCTAGATTTTCCCACAAAAGAATTTAAACAAGGCATTCAAGACATAAAAGAAGCCGTCCAAAAAGTCTCTAGTGAGAAAATTGAAAGAGTAGTAATTGGCTTACCTGGGCCCATTGAGACAAAAACAGGAAAGCTTTTGGAACCCCCAAATCTAGTCGGCTGGGACAGAGTAAACGTAGCAGATACTTTTTCTAAAATACTAAACGCCCAAGTAGTCGTCGAACACGATGTATCAGTAGCAGCTTTAGGAGAAAGTCTCTATGGAGCAGGGGCGGGCAAGAACCCGGTCCTTTATATAACGGTAAGTACTGGAATCGGTATGGGACTTGTTGTAGATGGGAAAATTTACAAAGGCGTTTACAATCCAGAGGCCGGTGAGCAAATTTTATCTAAAGCTGGCCCAACTTGCTCCTGCGGACAAGAAAGTGATTTGGAATCGCTGTCTGCTGGCAGTAGCCTAAAAAGGCTAACAGGAAAAGACCCAAAAGATTTAGTTGGAAGCAAGGCTTGGACCGACGCAATGGATTGGTTAGGGATCGGAATTACAAATTCGATTCTTCATTATTCTCCTGAAATAGTAGTGATAGGTGGAGGCCTCAGTGAAGCTGGAGACCGCTTCTTTGACCCTGTCAGGAAATCAGTAAAGAAGCACTTGAAAATACTCCCACAAGTTCCAATTGTCCCAGCTGCTCTAGCACCAAATTCGGGTCTCATCGGCGCTATCACACTCGCCGAAACTTCAAATTAATTTAGTTGGGAAAAATAGGGCTACAACGACTTGCAGCCCACGCTGTCTGTCCAGATGTTTCCACCTAACAAAGCTTTGTGAGCTGCACGATATTTTTTACTCCTTTAAAATAAGCTTGTCAATACCCCAAATTTTATTGATTTTTAAGCTTTTTTAGAATTTGATTAAACGAGAAAGAGTGGTTAAAATAAAAAATAATGAGGGTTGCTCTAGGTTCCACAAGCCCACCAAAAATAAAGGCAGTAAAAGCGGCATTTAAAAAGGCTTTTTCGGAACCAGTTGAAGTAGTTACAGTAAAAGTACCATCCGGAGTCTCTGATCAACCAAGCACGGATAAAGAAACTTACCAAGGAGCCTTTAACAGAGCAACTAATGCTCGGAAGGAAGCAAAAGCTGATTTTGGCGTCGGAATTGAAGGTGGTATCCACAAACACGATCATGGTGTTTTTAGCAACGCTTGGATCGTGGTTTTGGGAGAGAACGAAAAGATTGGAATTGGTACATCGGCACGGTTTCAGTTACCACCAAAAGTACTAAGGCTAATGGAGAGGGGCGATGAGATGGGGGTGGTAATGGACAAAGTAGCTGGAACAAAAAATATTAAGCTTCGAGGTGGCGCTTATTCTGTTTTGTCAGATGGAAAATTATCTAGGTGGGAGGCCTACGAACAAGGGGTTCTATCAGCTCTCATGCCTTTTTTAACTCTAGAATACTGGGATTAAAATATGAAAACTATAATAAACATTTTTAAATCTTTGCAGCCAATTTTTCTCATTTCAATTATAGTGCTTGTACTAGCCGCAATTTTTTTCTCGTATGATCAATATGCCACGTTTAAAGAGAACAAACTTGCTGATTCTTTAACAGGGAATTTAGTTTTAAAATCGTCTTGTAAAACAATTGTAAACGAGGGGGCTAAATTCGACTTAAAATTCACACTGGAAAATAAAAACAATGTCCCTATAAAAGTAGAACAGTTCGGGATTGATCAGAATTTTCTTGGGCAAAACCAAAGAAAATTTATGGATCTAGTAAGCTCCAGCCCAAAATCGATAAGAGACGGTTCTGAAAACCAATATCTACTTTCAAATTTCCAAAGCGTAGTTGAAGTTGCTGCAAGTAGTAAAAAGGACTTTACCTTTACAATGCAAGCTGCAACTAGAACCAAGGCAGGAGCAAAACCGGCAACAATCCTCGTTTACAAAGGAAAGGTGATGTTCTCTTTGGAACACGGTATCACCGCCGAAGCTCCCTGTGAAATTCAAATAAGATATAGCAAATAGATTTGACAGCAAGGTTGCCTGACTGCAATAATTAATTTATATGAAAAAAAATCTGCTCCTTGCTTGCCTAATAATTCTACTCGTCCTTCTTTCTTTTGTTTTAGTATTCAAACCTAGCGATAATTTAAACACAAGTGAACCTAATAGCCCTAAGGGGAGTCAAGAAACCTTAGGGACCGTAAGCGTAATGCTAACCCCAACGGAGGACACTTACATAAATTCGTACAAACCCACCACCTGGTACGGTGCGGCCTTAACCGTTGTAGGGGAATACAATGATGATCCTTTTACCAAAAAGAGAGCTCTTCTTAAATTTTCTTTGAGTTCCATACAAACTGGCGCCGTAATTAATTCTGCAAAATTACACCTTTATCAAACTCAGGCAAGTGGTACTCCAGGATGGGGAGCAATCGCTTTCGCTCCCGCAAGTAAAGATTGGAACGAAACTACTACCTGGAATGATAACATTACTTGGATTAATGGTTACGCAGTTTATCAAGCTATTGATACTTCAGTAGGATGGAAAGAAGTCGACATTACACAAATTGTTGATTCTTGGTACAAGGGAATTCTGAACAACAGGGGGTTGGTTGTTTATTCAACTGAAGGAAGTGGGCCTAATTGGTACAAATACTTTAGTAGCAGCGAAGCTGCAAGTAACAAACCTGCTTTAGTTGTTACCTACACCCTCACGGATCTTACACCTCCTGTAATTTCAGAAGTTTCAACAAGTGAACTGACAAAAACATCTGTAAAAATAAATTGGAAAACAAATGAGTCGGCAACAAGTACTGTTGATTACGGCACTACAACAACGTACGGAGCAACTGCAAATGGATCAACAACAACAACTCACAGTGTTCCTTTATCAGGACTGGCACAAGGCACAACCTATCATTTTAGAGTAAGAAGCAAAGACTACAACAATAATGAGGCTATTTCCGCAGACTACAGTTTCAAAACCGCAACTGATACGAATCCAGGAACAGGCGTCGAAGCAAGCAGTACCCCTGGAACTAGTAATCAACCAACTAGTGCACAGTCCGCAACAAAATCGGCAACAAAGTCGTCACTTAAAAAGGGCGGCGCAACAAATTCCGCGACAAAAGCCTCAGCAGAAAAGAAAAGTAACTACTTAATCCCAGCTTTGATTGCTTTAGCAGTTTTGATCTTACTTTTGGCTGCCGGCGGAGGAGCACTTTACTATTTCAAATTTCGACGTAAACCAAAGGTTAAACCTAGCGACACAAGTAACAACTCTACTTGATATTGGAAAGGTCTTGGAACAATATTAAATGAAAAGAATTTACATATTTTTCATTATTTTTTTATTTCTATCTTCCACCTTGGTTGTTTTATTACTAATTAAAACAGGCTCGAAGGAAGAAACTAAGACAAATACTAAAATTACAAACAACTACACCCAAAACAATAAAGAAACACTAGGGGCTCTCCTTTCGGTAACAAATCCAACTGCTGACAGTTATGTAACGTCCATGTCTCCAAGCACTAACTATGGTGTAGCCAATAATTCCCTTATTAGTGGTTATTTTGGAGCAACCGGTAATAAACAGCGCTCTTTGTTAAAATTTGATTTAAGTAGCTTACCAAAAGAAGCAGTTATTAATTCTGCTAGTCTCTCGCTTTATCTAATATCAACTTCGGGCGATCCTTCCCCAGATTATTTATCGACTGATATAGCTTCCTCTGCATGGACAGAATCTGGAGTTACCTGGAATAATGCACCAGGCACTTTGGGTACCACAACCACTCAGCACATCCCAAGCAATCCACTTGGCTGGTATATTTTTGACGTCAAAAACATTGTCGTTGAGTGGGTAAACAACTCGATTCCCAATTATGGTTTCAGGATCCGAGGGCCTGAAACCGGGTTCTGGGGAAGAACGTTTTACAGCAAAGAGAAATCAGGATATAAGCCAGTTCTAACAATAAGTTACTCTGTTTATACTATGGCTGATAATCAAGCCCCAACAATTTCAAATATCCAAGTAAGTGAACTTACAAAAGAGTCAGCACAAATAAGTTGGACTACAAATGAAGCTTCAAATACTTATGTTGATTATGGAACAACCGCTACTTATGGATTAATTTCAGGTAAAACAGAGTCTCTAACAAATCATTCCGTAACTTTAAATGGGCTTACCGCTGGTACTACATACCACTTCAGAGTACGAAGCAAAGATGGTTCCAATAACGAAGCTGTTTCGGGAGACAGTACACTTACCACGGCAACAGATTCAACAGCCGGTACAAGTAATATAACGACGGCCTCTACAGCTCAACAGAATGTATCTCCAAGTGCAACTAATTCAGCCAATAAGGCCACTGGATCTGTGGCCAAAACCTCAGAAAAGAGAGCTAACTACACCTTGCCAATTTTGATAGGACTTGTAATTTTAATAATAGTTATCGCCGGATCTGGTGTGGCACTTTATTACTTTAAATTCCGAAAGAAACTTCCAGATAAATTTCAGGAAAAAAACACAAACTTCTGAAAATAAGAGCTCCCAGTGAAAATCAGAGATATTGATTCAAAAATAATTAATAAAGAGGCTGTTGGTATTTCATATTCGGGAGGGGGAAATAGGGGAGTAGTCCATATTGGAGTTCTAAGGGCTTTTTTGGAGCACAAAATTATCCCAAACCATATAGCTGGGGTTTCTGCGGGGGCTTTTATTGCCGCCTTTCATGCTTACGATCCGGTAACTTTTAATTCTTTTACCGATCTAAAAGTTACTTTCTCCTACATAAACAAAGCCTTTTTAGGGCTTTCCGCTTGGCAGGTTATAAGAAGATTAATTGCAAACGGCCTTAACACTAAAAGTCTTGGGGATTCTTCAAAAATAGCAGAATTTCTAGAAAGAAGACTTCCTTTTAAAAGCTTCGAGGATTTAAAGACTTCTTTGGCAATAGGTGCTACCAATGCTGAAACTGGCCAAGACACTTGGTTTAAAAGTGGCCCGATAATCCCCGCTCTACTTGCTTCTAGCGCTACTCCGGGAATTTTTCCGCCGGTAAGAGTCGGTGAAGATGTTTTTATTGATGGCGGAGTATCCGACAACATGCCACTTTTTGAATTGGCAAGGGAGGGTTGCGGAGTAATTTACGCAATCAATGCTGGTTACGCCGGAGAGATGAAAAGACCCCCAAAGAATTTTTTGGAAAATATAATTGACGCACGGGATATCGCCCAATACCAAACTACGAGATACGAAGCGGAACTAATAAAATCTCTCTATCCAGATGTAAAAATAATTCCCATTGAGCCCCGGGCGGGCTTGAAACTTGCTCCTTATGATTTTACTCCGGAAAAAGCAGAAGCCGTAATTGAAGAAAGTTATAAACATTCCCTGCAGATTTTGAAGGAAACTTAACTGCTTGCCAACTGAGAACTTTTCATTTAAAGTTAACTTAAAGGAGGAAATATGTTTTTTCACAGAGAAGGATCAAGAACCTTTCCAATAATCTTGTTAGTATTTGGCATAGCTCTAATCCTTAATGGTTTAGATATATTAAAGATTAATTTTTCAATTCTCATAGGGTTGCTTCTCTTAATTTGGGCTCTTTCTTATTTTTGGAAGATTCAATGAACACAGTTATTCATTTTATCCGTCATGCCGCAAACCCCAATCCCGACGGAATTATCCCAGGTCGAATGGCTGGTTTTCACTTGGATGAGACTGGAAAAAAACAAGCTAAAAAGGCCGGTGAGTTTCTCAAAGATCGCCCCATAAAAGCAATTTATACCTCACCCTTAGAGAGAACTTTCGAAACCGCAAATATCATAAGTGATTTTTTCCCGAAGGCCAAAATAACCCACTCCTATGATCTAATTGAAGTCGAATCTTCTCATTGGCAAGCATTTAAACTAGAAAATCTTTACCTCAATGATTATTATGAAGCATTTTTAAATAATCCGGAGACCAGAGAAGTACCTGAAAACCTAAACGGGCTTACTGAAAGAATGAAGAAATTCACTTTTAATTTATGTACCGAACACAAAGGTGAGGAAGTAATATGCGTTTCCCATATATACCCAATAGTGGCTCTACGACTTTCCTTGGAAGGAAAATCGTTACAATTAGTAAACACAACAGATCTTCCAACTGCTTCTATCACAAGTTTTTACTTCGATGAAACTTGCAAGTTTGTCAAAGTAGAATACCACGAAACTCCCCGTTAATTCCTCAAGTTAACTCCTCAAGTAACTTTAGCCCCAAACTTGCTTATTGACCAAAAAACCTTTTGCTCGTAAGATTGGCCTATATGAATAGTAGGCCTCTGGCAGACAGAATGAGACCGAGCAGTTTAAACGACTTTGTAGGACAGCGGCATTTAGTCGGCCCGGGTAAGGTAATACGCTCACTTTCGAAAAGCGGCCAAGTCCCAAGCGTAATTTTCTGGGGGCCTCCGGGAAGCGGAAAGACTACACTAGCAAAAATAATTGCCAACGAGACCAAAAGCTATTTTGTTTTTACTTCTGCGGTTGAAGTTGGGGTAAATGAAATAAAAAAAGTAGTTGCCGAGGCGAAAAAAAGATTAGAAACCGAAGAGCAACGAACCATCCTCTGCATTGATGAAATTCATCGTTGGAACAAATCTCAACAGTCCCTTCTTCTTCCTTCTGTGGAAGATGGGACAATAATTTTGATTGGGGTAACTACGGAAAACCCATCATTTGAAGTAATAGGGCCTCTCCTTTCCCGATGCAAAGTCCTTGTTTTAAATCGGCTAGAAATGGAAGATATTACGAATATAGTTAAGACGTCTTTGAAAGACAAAATAAACGGATTGGGTAAATATAATGTTCATATTGATAAAAATGCATTGACTCTACTTCTAGAAGCCTCTAACGGAGACGCAAGAATCATTTTAAATGCCTTAGAAATTGCTACAAATTTAACCAGATCAAGAAATGGTAAAAGAACCTTAAGTGAAGAGAAAATTAGGGAGGCCCTAGGATCTAAAAAACTTTCATACGACAAAACCGGGGAAGAGCACTACAATACGATTTCTGCCTTTATCAAATCCATGCGAGGATCCGACCCGGATGCTGCAATTTACTGGTTGGCAAGGTTGCTTGAGGCAGGCGAAGATCCTGAATTTATCGTTCGCCGAATGGTTATTTTAGCTTCTGAAGACGTTGGCAATGCTGATCCAAAAGCCCTGCAAATTGCTGTTTCTGCCGCTCAAGCTTTGCAATTTGTTGGTTTACCAGAAGCAGCACTGAACCTTGCTCAAGCAGTAACTTATTTAGCTACTACGCCAAAATCAAATGCTTCTTATGTGGCACTAAACCGAGCAAGAAAAGATGTGCGAGCAACGCTGAACGAGCCAGTCCCTTTGCACCTCCGAAATCCGGTTACAGATCTAATGAAAAGAACCGGCTATGGAAGAGGCTACAAATATGTCCACGATTTTCCGGGTGGCTCCACAAAACAACAATTTTTGCCTGATAAATTAGCCGGCCACCGCTACTACGAGCCAAAAGAAATCGGCTACGAAAAATACATCAAAGAACATTTAGAAAAACTACGTAAAGAGGAGTAAGAGTAGCACGCTCCATAACTAAATAACTTTCGCTAGTCACTTAATGATTTAGGTACTCTCGCGTGCTGCGACCATTTCATGGGCTTGAAAAAACGAGGAAAGCCCCTGCCCGCCAGTGCCAGGCATGGCAGGCGGGGACCGGCCTACAGAACCCCAAGCTGGTTCAAAGGTAAGTTAAAAGTAAAAAGGAAAAAGGCAAAAAACTTTAATTCTTAATTCTGCATTCTTAATTCAATTACATTGCCCCCATAAGGTATAATATACTATAGGAAATTAAGGAGGTGGCAATGAAGAGATAGATCGAGGGCAAGATCGACTGACCATTGATCTTGGCCCTGTTGATCGTAACCGTGATAGCTGTTGGATTTCTAGCGACTCTTGCGGCGCTAGGAAAACTCTGAAAGGGAGGATCATTCATGAAGTACCTTATGTTTTTTGCCATTATCTCCTTCACACTTGCCCTCTTTGCCGGGTTTCTGGTTGGAGATGCAACAGGAAGTGATAGATTGGGAGGGGCTACCGCGGCAGGAATATCGGCTATACTCCTTCTCGTCTACGCAGTTGGTGTAGGGGTAAACGACACAATAAAGCAGCTGAAATCTCAGCAACAAGACGCAACAAAGCAGATCTAAGCCTCCGCAAGAAAGGGGGCCAATGACCGGAAAACCAACGGAAGGGAGGGAGGAATGGGTAAACTGATCGGAGCGATAGTAGTAACTGTCATACTTCTGCTTGCGACTATCTTCGCTCTGGTCTGGATGAATCCAGAGTTTTTCGACTGGCGCGAGTGTTTAGTAGTGGCAGTCGTCCTACTAGTCGTCATCTTCGTCATCGCACGATTTTGAGCTTCCCGCCATTCAAACGCAACTAGGGTCGCGTGGCGGGAACAACTCCTTGTATTACACCAACCAAACTTTATGATAAACTAAATATAAATGACTGTGCCTGCCGTAACCATTTACTTGGCCAAATTACCAATTGAGTTCTTCATCTGGTGGTTTTGGGAAGCGCCTATTACCTTACTCAAAATCCTAAAATTCATCTTTCTCGCTTTTGCTCATCTTTTTTCTCTGAAATCGCTTTTTACAACATTTTTCAAGCCTTGGAAAAATGAGTATCGAGAAGGTTTGGTACGCACGGCTATTTTCATAGGGGCTACTATAAAAACATTATTAATTATCTTTGACTTTTGTATTTTATCTTTGGTTTTGGTAATCGAAGCGGTCGTGTTTTTCGCTTGGTTCGCCCTACCCATATTAGCATTAGTTTCTTTATATGGAGCAATTTTCGCCAAATAGTTCTAAGATTTTTACAGGTGCTGCTTTCGCAAATCTGTTTTCGTCTACACTAGTAGTGATTTTACGGTGGGTCGCTGCAGTGATTCTGATACTACTTCTATTTCTCTTTTTCACAAACGACCAAAATAAACTATTTTATTTGGTTTTAAGTATTTCCATAATCTATTTGGTTTTCGAAATTTTCTACGAAGAAAAAACTCTAAAAGAGCAGCCAGTACCGCTTAGCACAGGCCAAAACAATCTAGCAGAATCTTTTGAATTTAATACTGCAAGATTCATCTTGAAAAATGCTCGGGTCGCCAGTCTTTCAACGTTTTTGGCTAGCTTATTTAATCAAAACAAAATCGCGTTTGTAACAAGCAGAGCAGACGTCACCGCCCCAGATTTAAATAAAAAAATACTATCTGACCCTTCGATCACCAAGGCTCAATTTAATTTCGTAGCGATCGTCCCTCTCGCCGGCTCTTGGGCAAAAAAGGAGGGGAGAGGCTTTATCGATATTTTAGATATTTTTCTCGCTATTTTTAGTACGAATAAAAAGCTGCAAGAGCTATTTTTTGAAAAAGAAATAAAAGAAGAGGACATTTTAAACATCATATTCTGGGTACGGAGTTCTTTTGAAAAAGATAAGCTAAATTTCTGGGAAAAGTCGCCCGAAACACTGGGGCCTGGAATAAGCGAACTCTGGAGCGGGGGCTGGACACTTGAAACAGAGCGCTTTTCCTTCGATATAACAAAGCAGATGCAAAAAGGAAAGATCGGTGCATTTTTGGTTGGGAGAAATAAGGAAGTAGAACAGGTACAAGGAATTCTTGCCCGAGGAGAAAAAAGAAATGTGATTTTGGTGGGTGCTGCTGGAGTTGGAAAAACAAGTATCGTCTACGGTCTTGCAGAAAAATCACTCAGAGGACTGCTTCCTCCAGCCTTAAAATACAAAAGATTCCTCGAGATTGATGTTACCGCACTCCTAGCCGGAGCGGCCGCTGGCGAGCTGGAAGAGCGAATCAACAATTTGCTAACGGAAATAAACCACGCTGGTAATGTTGTGCTTTTTATCCCTGAAATAGAAAATCTTGCTGGAAGTAGCGGCACGGGCCTAAATATAACGGGGCACCTACTGAACGCTTTAGGTTCTGGCCGGTTGCAGGTAATTGCAACTACAGATAGAGAAAATTACCGACGATACATTGAGCGTCAAAGTAGTTTTTCTTCTTTATTTGAGGCAATAGAAGTTCCGGAAAGTACAACAAAAGAAAGTATTTGCATCTTAGAAGAAGCGGCACCAAAAATTGAAAATAAAAACAAAATTTGTATTACCTATAAAGCTATCCAAAAAACAGTCGATTTAGCGAACAAATATTTGGTTGATAGGGTTTTGCCTGGAAAAGCAATTGATCTTCTAGATGAAGCCGCTACTGCAGTTTCCCTAAAGAAAAAGAATCTACTGGAGGCCTCTGACGTGGCGGAAATAATTAGTCAAAAAACAAAAGTCCCCGTGGTAGCCGCAGGCGGGCAAGAAGCTAAAAAACTTCTTGACTTGGAAAAAATATTGCATGAAAGAATTGTCGATCAAAATGAAGCAATTACTTCTATCTCAAACGCCATGAGGCGAGCGAGAACAATAGAACGTCAAACAAAACGCCCAATAGGGGCCTTTCTTTTCTTAGGTCCAACCGGTGTTGGAAAGACTGAAACCGCAAAAGCCCTGGCAAGTCAGTATTTTGGCAGTGAAGACGAGATTACGAGAATCGATATGAGCGAATTCCAGGACGCTACTTCAATTAATCGATTAATTGGTGCGCCTCCTGGAACAGGTAGGTACGAGGAGGGTGGGGAATTTACAGAAAAGGTAAGGCAGCGGCCATTTTCTTTGATTCTGTTGGATGAGATGGAAAAAGCCCACCAAAAAATCCAGGAAGCTTTTTTGCCTGTGTTTGATGAGGGTTCCCTGGAAGATTCCCTGGGCAGGCGAATTGTTTTTACGAATACAATAATTATCGCCACTTCAAATGCCGGCGCTGAGTTTATCAGAGAAGCTATCCAGACGGGAAAGGCTGTCGATGTCTTGAAAAGGGAACTACTAGAAAAATTGCAACGTGAGGGGATTTTCAAACCAGAATTTTTAAATAGATTTGACGATATTGTCGTTTACAAACCACTTAGCCCAACTGATCTAACACAAATAGTTGGACTTTTAACAACCGATCTCGCCAAAAGATTAAAGAAACAGGATATTAATATAAATGTGGATCAAGCGGCGCTGCAGTTGATCGCCAGGTCGGGTTATGATCCAACTTACGGAGCGAGACCGCTTCGTCGATACATTGCTGACAATCTGGAAGAAAAAATCGCCGAGAAAATGCTCTCCGGCGAAATTCGCCGCGGATCCCAAGTAACCATTTCCGCTGCAAACAACGAGCTAGTTATTTCAACCTAAAAACCCATCTTCGGTTTTTGTACACTTGTACACACCAGGAGTGTACACTTGTACGATTTTTCCTATAGTAATTGATTTTTCAGAGGAAAAATGTTAGACTTGTCGATAGTAAAAGTAGCTAATTGTCTCTTGTGAGGAGCAAGAAAACGCACTGTAACAATCAAGCCAAAAAGCAAACCGCGAAAAGCGGAAGAGGAAAGGAGACTCCAGTGGAAAACGACGGAACCGGGAAAAAAGAGGTAAGCTTTCTAACGGTCTGCCTTTTGTGCATAGTAGGGCTCCTAGTGGTCATCCTCGTCCTGCTAGGTGCTTCGTTACGGAATACCAAGAACGAGAGGAACGCAGCACTAGCTGAACGGGACCAGGCAGTAGCCCAAGTAGGGTGGTGCAGCGCCATAGAGCAAGCGATTCTTCTGCCAGCACGTGCTGGCTTGGCAACGGAGGTGTTCCTAGCGGACTACTGTACGGAGGACGTCGAGCTTCACCAGGAACCAGTCTGTGGGCTTTATGTCCAGTTCCTAGAGGAGCTCTTGGAGACAGGCGCCCACAACTACCAGCCGCCAGATCTTTTGCCGTCATGGTTAGCGGCCAAGGCGAACACAGTTCTCTTAGGCGCAGCAACCTCCGACACGGTACTGGTAAGGAGCTGGGAGGAAAAAAACAGGGCTTCCTGGAAGTTGGCTAACATAGTCAGGGGAACTCTTCCCACTCTTCTGACCAACCTAGCCGACATGCCGCTGTTACCGAATGAACCAACGGCTATACTGACACCGGCACCAACACCAAGACCAGTAGCAACCATGGGACCGGCAAAACCAAGGCAAGAGACACAGGAGGTCTATCACCAGAAGTAGAGGAGGCAGACTACAAGGGGCACCCCCTTCCCGACAGAGGGTGCCCCTTCCCGTCTGTGCGAAAAGTTCAGCACAAACAGACAATGGGAGGAAGCCGATGAGATCAGACCCAGGACCAGAAGACAGTGGGCCCACTATACATATGGTGGGTATCTCTATCGACGAAGTAGCGGCAGTGAAGATATGGGCTGCAACTATCTTCCTCGTACTGATAGCCCTGGCGGGACTCTTGCTTCCCTCAAATAAGCAGCCTGCAAGGGATCTACGGGAGGGAGATGATGGGGGTTGCTCAAGCAAGTAGCGGCCCCCTCACCCCCAAAAAATCTCCTCAAACAACCAACTCACCATAACTCCCTGATTTTCAAACTAGAATCATTATGTTAAAATCAGTGCAGAAAATAGCCGCTAAAAAACGGTGATGCATAAACCAAGGAGAGAGGAAACGATGGCAATCGTAGTGAACCCACGCGTTGTAGCCTACGTGATATGGATTGGACTAATGCTGGTCTGCTCCTATCCCGTAGCCCGTTATATCGCCGATAGGGATCCAGGGTCAGGACACCCAGGTCAGTTTCTCACAGTGTTCAGGATCTATGCTTCCCTAGGTGCTCTGCTTACAGGACTCTGGGTAATCGACAAAATCTTCTAGCAACTAAGCCCGAGGGAGGTTCGGAAGATGGCTAAACGGATCGTAACTCCTCTTCAACGGAAGATATTGGATATCCTCGAGGCCCTGGGCGGGACCGCCACTAGCAGCCAGCTCGCTGAGAGAACAGGCGCCAGTGTCGGCAGCGTAACCTTGTCTATTAGCTGGATGGTGGGCCCCAAAAAAAGGTTCGTCTGCAACAAAGGCGGTTACCAAGGTGGCGATACCAGGTGGGAACTGGTACGCAAGCCTGATATCGGCGACCAAAGCCGGATGGAACTCGGCTAACCAAGGAGAGTAGACGACAGGGGCGCTCATCCACTAGGAGTGCCCCTTCCTCGTAGGCAAAATTTCATAAAAACCATTCCCTATATATTAATGAATGGGTTGACAAAATCCTTACATATCTGTAAAAATAGTATAGCTCTCCTAGAGAAACTATAAGTATCTGCCCAAAGCTTACTTAGCTTTGGGTTTTGTATTGAAACACATGACCAAACTTCTGAAAAATAACACTAATAAAAATATCTTAACCGCCGTTTGAAAAGGCGGTTTTTGTTTGCTTAAAAAGTAATTAAAACACTTGGGAGGAGGTGAAAAATAAATGGATCTTAAAAGAATCGCAATGGCCGGTGCAACTATCACCGGAACTCTAGCGCTAGTAGCTGGGGTTACTTTTGCGGTCTTCACCGACACCGCAGAGATTCCTGGCAATACTGTTGGTACTGCAGACGTAGAGCTCAGTATTGATAACGATGATGTCGTCGGGCCGTCAAAACCTATCACTGCATCCAATCTTGTTCCTGGTCAACAAACAGCTGAAGAGGGCGCTGGAGTTGTCAACACAGGTACTGTACCTGTCAAAGTTTCTATGTACGTAAGGTACGACAGTAATCCAAACGGTGTATGTAATTGGATTAACCTTACTAACGTACGTCGATTCGGATTTGGTGGTTTCAACGTCCCACTACCCACTTTTAACGGACCATTAAGCAATTTGAAGGGACCGAGCAATGCTAAAGAGGTAATCGCTAGCTTGCCTACAAACCATCAGGTTCGGGTATACCAAACCGCTCAGCTTGATGTGAATGCTCCAAACTCAGTCCAAGCAAGCACTTGTGAGTGGACTGAAGTTTTTGTTGCTGAGAACTTAGCTCCTTAGTTCGTTAGTTTAGTACGGTTGCACACTCCCTTGTGCAACCTACTAAAACAATGATCGAAAAGATAACAGAGTATTTTAAAAGAAACTCAAAAGTGTTTAATTATGCATTTGCATTTTTAACTGCTTTTGTAGTGATAATTATTTTAACAACAGCTTTGTCTATCTTTGGAGTACCAGGTCTCTTCAGGCTGTATGTTGTTCAATCTGGGTCCATGGAACCTGCGATTTTAACTGGATCAGTTGTGGTGGTTGAAACAAATCAAAAAGTAATTGATTCCCTGAAGACTGATGACATCATTACATTCCGAAGGCCGGATAGTAAAACGCAGGTTATCACCCACCGCATTGCAAATATTGTCGATGGCAACTTCGAAACCAAAGGGGATGCCAACTCAACTAACGATGGTTGGGCTGTAATAAAAAGTCAGGTTTTAGGAAAAGTTTTATTTGCTATACCTTTAATTGGGTATCCTGTTGCTTTCGCTAAAACAGTACCTGGATTTATTATTCTCATTTTGATCCCGGCTATTTATGTTATTATCAGTGAAGCTCTAGTTATCAAACGAGAGCTAGCTAAAAGACCCGCCAAAGGAGGGGCGTAATAATGAGAGGTTTTAAAATCAACTCGAAAATCGTTTTTGCGATTTTAGTAATTTTTGGAATTTCTTCACTAACGAGTTTAAGCTCTTTAGCTGTCTTTTTTGACCAAGGCGAAATCTTAGGAAACCAAATCTCAACCGGTACTTGGCCGGAGAGGCATTTAGTTATAAATGAAG